>TARA_R110002012_G_scaffold91312_3_pt1 | contig 16505 bp, 12 predicted proteins | sample TARA_R110002012 | Tara Oceans TARA_R110002012 (sample SAMEA4396515) | marine metagenome | biome: Westerlies Biome; feature: [DCM] deep chlorophyll maximum layer (ENVO:01000326); material: water (ENVO:00002006), including particulate matter (ENVO:01000060) such as... | depth 40 m
AGTGGCAACGATGGCCGCTGCTTCGTCACTGATCCCAGGGGCGATAATGACTTCAACAAACTGACGATCAATAATCGCTTGGGCCGTTTGTGCTTCAAGCGGCGTGTTGAAGGCAATGATGCCACCAAACGCACTGGTTGGATCGGTGGCAAAGGCTTTTTCATAGGCTGCAAGCGCAGTGTCACCCAACGCCACGCCACAAGGATTGGCGTGTTTGACGATCACACAGGCCGTTTCGCTAAAGGCTTTGACGCATTCAAAGGCAGCATCCGTATCGGCGACATTATTATAGGAAAGCGGTTTTCCCTGCAGCATGTTGGCGGTGGTGACGCTGGGCTCTTCGGCCTGGGGGTCGATATAAAACGCAGCTTGCTGGTGCGGGTTTTCGCCGTAACGCATGTCCTGCTTTTTAGTGAGCTGCAGGTTAAAGGTACGCGGAAACCTTGCATCGGTTGCCGTGACTTTACGGCCCAGGTAATCAGCGATGGCGCCGTCATAGCCTGCGGTGTGCTCGAACGCTTTCACTGCCAAGTCAAAGCGGGTGTCGCGACTGACCTGAGCTTCGTTCGCGTCTAGCTCGCTAAGCACCCGGTCGTAATCGCTGCTGTTGACCACGATGGTGGTGTAGGCATGATTCTTGGCGCAGGCGCGCACCATGGTCGGGCCGCCAATGTCGATATTCTCAATGGCATCCTCTAGCGAGCAGTCCGGCTTGGCGACGGTGGCAGCAAAAGGGTAGAGATTGACCACGACCATATCAATAGGCGTGATGTCGTTCTCGGCCATGACGGCGTCATCTTGTCCGCGACGGGCTAAAATACCGCCGTGAATTTTGGGGTGCAGTGTTTTGACGCGGCCATCCATGATTTCAGGGAAGCCGGTATGTTCAGAGACTTCCTTGACGGGAATAGCATTTTCTTGCAATAGCCGAAAGGTTCCCCCCGTCGACAACAGTTCAACGCCGTGCTTAGCCAGGCCGCGGGCGAACTCCACGATGCCGGTTTTATCAGAAACGCTCAATAGAGCGCGGCGGACGGGGGTAGCAGAGTTATCAACCATCAGAATACTCGTGTGGAGAGCCAAGAATTAAAAACAACAACGCCCCAATGTTATGGGGCGTCACCTTCTAGAAGACCGTACTGTTTGAGTTTTTTACGCAGCGTGCCGCGGTTTAGCCCTAAGACATCAGCGGCCCGGGTCTGGTTACCGTCGGTATGTTCCAGCACGCAGGAAAGTAGCGGCGCCTCTACTTCCGCTAAGACCATGGCGTATAGGTCGCTCGCCTGGCTGCCGTCTAAGTGTTCAAAGTAGCGGCGCATCGCCGTTTCGACAGCTTCCCGAAGCGGTTGAGGCGGCGTGCTGGCGGCAGGGTCAGCTAGCGTGCCTGACAGCTGGGAATAGGCGTCGCTTGAGAGAAGATCGCGTTCGGTCATGCAGCATAGCTTCCTTTGGCTAGCAAACGCGCGGCAGCATCGGGAGCCATCGCGTCTTTGATCCAAGCAAATTGCGTTTCGGGTGATGCCAGCGTATTGAACTGCTGCTTTAGTGCGCGCTGTTGAAGCTGGGTAAAGCGAGGGTCATCGCTGAGATACCAGCCGACATGTTTACGAGCAATACGCACCCCCATGGTCGTGCCATAAAACGCATGCAGCGCCTCTATGTGCTCGTGAAGCACATGGTGGCGTGACATCAGGCTTGGCAACGCCATCTTGTTCCCATGTTCGAGATAGTGACTAATCTGTTGAAATATCCATGGGTTGCCTTGGGCGCCACGACCCACCATCACCGCGTCAGCACCGGTATAGGCAAGAACGTCGGCGGCTTTTTCAGGGCTGGTTATATCGCCATTAGCAATCACTGGTATCGACAGGTGAGATTTAATCTCCGCAATCGTGTCGTACTCCGCTTGTCCAGTATAGCGCTGCTGGCGATGACGGCCATGAACGGCTAACGCTTTAATACCCGCCGACTCGGCGAGGCGGGCAATCCTCAGCGCATTGTTCGACTCGCCACACCAGCCCGTTCGAATTTTTAGCGTAACGGGAATATCGACCGCCGCGACCACTGCATCGAGAATAGAAGCGACTAATGCTTCATCACGCAGTAGTGCCGACCCTGCCGCTTTATTACACACTTTTTTGGCAGGGCAGCCCATATTGATATCAATGATCTGAGCACCCAGCTGCGCATTCAAGCGTGCCGCTTGAGCAAGCATTTCGGCATCGCCACCGGCAATTTGTACCACTCGCGGATCGGGTTCGCCACGGTGATCCATACGCAGCTGTGATTTGCGCGTATGCCAAAGGCTTGGGTCAGCTGTGACCATTTCACCGACAACCCAACCAGCACCAAGACGCCTGCATAGCTGGCGAAAAGGGCGGTCAGTGACACCCGCCATCGGCGCGAGCATTACCTGGTTCGGTAATGCGTAAGGGCCGATGCTAACGGGCTGCTTGGAGGCTAGTGGGCTGCTTGTCATAACATTTGGCTTATGGGTACTTGCTGGCGGCGAGTGGATGCTTTTAAGGGAGCGTATGATACGCCTAGTCGGCGTTAGGGTGAAGGCCGTTGGCTGCTTTAACTCGGACGTTGTCCGTCAAGGCGTACCCAGCCTTCGCGAGTCACCGGCTCATGCATCAAAATGCCCTGCGCCTCATAGGCTTGGAGAACCTCTTCCGCTTGGTTGGCCAATATGCCAGATAGAGCAATGCGGCCGCCAGGGGCAACATGACCTGCAATCATCGGCGCTAGCTCGACCAGCGGTCCTGCCAGAATATTGGCGGTCACAATAGGGTAGTCGCCATTATTGCTTAACTGCTCAGGGTAGTGCAGCGTTAATGCTGATTCGGCAATTCCATTGCGTTCAGCGTTGTCGCGGCTGGCTTGCAGCGCCTGGGGATCAATATCGGTTGCATCGGCATGCCGCGCGCCCAACTTGAGTGCGGCAATAGCCAGAATGCCTGAGCCGCAGCCTACGTCCAGGATGCTCTGCTGCGCTAACTGGCCGTTAACCGCTAGTTCGTCAAGCCATTCAAGGCATAGCGCAGTGGTAGCATGTGTGCCGGTGCCAAACGCAAGGCCTGGGTCGAGGATTAAGTTAACGGCATCTTCCTCAGGCGGCGTGTGCCAGCTGGGCACAATCCACAGGCGCTGGCCCATGCGCAGAGGGGTAAAATCATCCATCCACTCACGCTCCCAATCCCGATCAGCGAGTAGCTCATACTCTATGCTGGGGCAGGGTTCACCAGGCATCTGTTCTGACCAAGCAGCTTCAATACGCGCCAGCATGCTGTCAACACCTTCCAGGTCATCATAAAGCCCCGTCAGAATGGTATCTTCCCAGAGCGGGGTTGTGCCGCGCTCGGGCTCAAATACGGGGTCGTCGTGGGCGTCCTGAAGGCCAATGGCTGTCGCACCTTCTTCTAGCAGTAGTTCTTCAAGAAACTCTGCTTGCTCAGGGGCAACGTGGGCTTTGAGTTGAAGCCAGGGCATGGAGGTTCTCCGCAAGGCGAATTAAAGACATGTACAGTAAAGACAATGACGGGGTGGACATGGCCACCCCGCTAGGTATCGCACAGTGCGCTGGAAAGGGCGCGCTGGAAAGAAAAGCTAGCTGCTGAGTTTCTTTTCCAGATAGTGGATGTTGACACCGCCTTGACGGAAATAGCTGTCGCGAACCAAATCTTTTTGCAAATCGATATTGGTTTTAATGCCTTCTACGAGTAGCTCGTCAAGCGCATTACGCATGCGCGTCAGGGCTATTTCACGATCTGCTCCCCACGTGATCAGTTTGCCGATCAGAGAGTCGTAGTGCGGGGGGACGGTGTAGCCGGTATACAGATGAGAATCCATGCGTACACCCAGCCCACCCGGTGAGTGAAATAGGGTGACCTTGCCGGGCGAGGGCATGAAGGTGCGCGAGTCTTCCGCGTTGATTCGGCACTCAAAGGCGTGTCCATTGAGCTGTACATCTTCCTGGCGAATCGACAACGGCATACCCGAGGCAATGCGTAGCTGCTCTTTAACGATATCCACGCCGGTGACCATCTCGGTGACCGGGTGCTCAACCTGAACACGGGTGTTCATTTCGATAAAGAAATACTCGCCATCTTCATACAAGAACTCAAAAGTGCCGGCACCCCGGTAGTTAATCTTGATGCACGCCTGACGACAGGCTTCAAGAACCTGGGCGCGGGCCTCAGGGTCAAGGCCGGGGGCTGGCGCTTCTTCAAGTACTTTTTGATGGCGGCGCTGTAATGAACAGTCGCGGTCGTAAAGATGAATGGCGTTGCCTTGGCCGTCGGCAAGCACTTGAACTTCTACGTGGCGCGGCTTTTCTAGGAATTTTTCCATGTAGACCGTTCCATCACCAAAGGCCGCGTGCGCTTCGGTGCGGGTAACGGTAATTGCCGACAACAGGTGGCCTTCGGTATGCACGACGCGCATGCCACGGCCACCACCGCCTGCCGCGGCTTTAATGATCACTGGGTAACCAATGCGGCGCGCCGTCGCTAAATTGGTAGCGTCATCTTCCCCTAGCGGGCCATCCGAGCCAGGCACCGTCGGGACGCCCGCTTCTTTCATTGACTGAATCGCACTGACCTTGTCGCCCATTAAGCGAATCGTCTCAGCGCTTGGGCCTATAAAGGTGAACCCAGAGCGCTCCACCTGTTCAGCAAAATTGGCGTTTTCTGAAAGAAAACCATAGCCAGGGTGAATAGCGGTTGAGTCAGTCACTTCGGCCGCACTGATCAGGGCCGGTATATTTAAGTAAGACAGCGCTGATGATGCCGGGCCAATACACACGGCTTCATCCGCCAGGCGAACGTGCATGAGTTCACGATCAGCTTTGGAGTGTACCGCTACGGTTTTTATGCCCAGCTCTTTACAGGCCCGTAGGATACGGAGGGCAATCTCGCCGCGGTTCGCGATAAGTACCTTGTCCAGCATGGGAGAGTCCACCCGTGTTGAAAATGAAGGATTAAGCGATAACGATCATGGGTTGATCGAATTCCACCGGTTCGCCGTCTTCCACTAGGATGGCTTCCACCACGCCGTCGCGGTCAGCTTCAATCTGGTTCATCATTTTCATGGCTTCAATGATACATACGGTGTCGCCTTGCTTGACGCTGTCGCCAACTTCTACAAACGATTTGGCACCCGGTGCCGGGCTGCGATAGAACGTGCCGACCATGGGCGAGTTAACGGCTTCGCCGCGGTAACTGGCGCCTTGGGGTTCGGCATCAACGGCCGCTGGGGCGCTGCTGGGGGCAGGAGCAGGAGCTGGCTGACCGTATTGCGGGTATTGCGGCATCGGCTGTGGTTGCCAGGTGGCGCCATTCGGGTGGCGACTGATACGAACGGATTCTTCGCCTTCCTGAATTTCGATCTCGCTAATATTGGACTCTTCGAGCAGCTCGATCAGTTTCTTAACTTTGCGGATATCCATGGCATGGCCCCATCAATGTCATAAAAGGTAAACGCACGGCAAGCCTTGGTGATTGGCAAGGGTGCGGCGCTACTCTCATTAAGGAAAGTAGCGCAGTAAACCAAATTTTAAAATGAAGAGAACGCTGCATGTTAGCGAACGTTACCGCGTTCTCAACCTTAAAAAAGCAATTTTTAGCTAATATGGGAGCGGAGTTTGCCGAAAAAGTGCCACGATGTCCAGTTACTGCCAGTGTAATGACTCACATCGGCTCGTCACGATAATTTAAACAACCGTTTGACGATGTTCGCATCAGAAAGGCGCCATAGTCGTGGAAAGGGTGCTGAAAAAGGCGCTGGCAAAGTCCTGAAAAAGGGTCTGGACTAGCTGCTGTCAACAGGCCTGAAAACGGTTCTGAGACCAGTCCCGAAAACAGTTCTGCACTATGGCGTTGTCAGCGTCTTAAGCTGATTGGCTCGCCAGCCATGCACGCACTGAGTCAAGATGCTCTTGTAGCTGGCTGGCGGTCACTTCGCCCTGAATACGAGCCTGGCGAATCTCTTCGTCGTGGCTGAAAAAGAGCAAGCTAGGGGGGCCAAAGAGGCTGAAGTGTTTAAGTAGCTCACGGCTTTGGGGGTTGTTTTGGGTGACGTCGGCAGCCACTAAGGTGTAGTGGCTTAGGGCTTGAGCCACATCAGGCTGGGTGTAGACATTCCGCTCCATTAATTGACAGGAAATACACCAGTCGGCGGTAAAGTGTACAAACACCGGCTGATTAGCGCGACTGGCTTGGGCGATTGTCTCGTCAAGTGCTGCCAGGTTGTCCACTTTGATGAAGTCGATGCTAGCTTCCGTCTGCGTGCCTTTAACATCGTAAGACCCGGCAAGAGGACGTAACGGATCGTTGCCGCCAAGGCTTGCGCCCACCACCAGAAGTACCCCCCATACTAGCAGCATGATGCCAAGCGTTTGGCGAGCGCGTGGCCACCCTTGCGCTTGATTAAGGCTTAGGGCGCCCAATACCAACCCGCTACCAATGGCAAGCGCAGCCCAAAGTAAAAGGGCTAGTGGGGCAGCCACCAAGCGTTCAATCATCCATATGGCTACGCCGAGCAGCAATAGCCCAAATGCCACCTTTACACCATTCATCCAGGCGCCTGAGCGGGGCAGCAGCGTAGCACCAAATGTGCCTACCAATAGTAGCGGTAGACCCATTCCTAGGCCCAGCGCAAAGAGTACGGCGCCGCCTATCGCTGCATTACCGGTGGATGAAATAAACACTAGCGCTCCCGCTAATGGGGCGGTGACGCAAGGTGAAACTACCAATACCGACAGCGCGCCCGCGACTGCCAGCCCCATTGGGCCGCTGCGCTGAGCGCGCGTTTGCCAGGCATCGATTCGGCGGCTTAAACGAGGGGGAAGGGTAAGATTAAAAGCACCGAACATGGCCAGCGCAAAGAGCGAGAAGAGCAGTGCGAAGGTGATTAATACCGGTGCGGACTGAAGGCGTGCCTGCAGGTTAAGCCCCGCGCCAAATAAACCCATTAACACGCCTACCAGTGCGTAGGTCAGCGACATGCCCAACACGTAGCTGAGCGAGAGTGCAAAGGCGCGTGGCCGGGTAGGATGCTGGCCCACGATGATCGACGACAGGATCGGGATCATCGGCAATACGCAAGGTGTGAAAGTGAGGCCTAAACCAGCGATAAAAAATAGCCCCAGTGCCAGCGGAAGACTCGCCTCGCTGATCAAGGTGCTAAAGCGACTATCTTCACTCTGAGGCGCGGAGAACGCCTCTGGCGCGGCGGTATCTAGCTGAACGTTGACGCTGTTAGCGGTTTCCCAATCGGCGAATTGACTGGGGGGTTGGGTTTCACTGGCCTCTAGAATGGTTTGTTCCGGAGGGTAGCAAAGCCCGGCATCGGCGCATCCTTGAAAGGTCAGCGCAACGCTAAGAGGACCTGAGTAGGTCGCTTCCAAGGGGGTTTCAAAGACTACCTGGTCGCGAAAGACATACACATCACCCATGAACTCATCAGTGGTGAAGTGTCCAGGGGGGAGGCTTGGTTCACCTAACGTCACGCCGTCTGTCTGGCTTGTGACCGCAAACTGATGTCGATAAAGATAATAGCCATCGGTTATGTCCACGCCGATGAACAGCGTGTTGCCATCGTGCCAGGCGGAAGGCTGGAACGCCTCCATGACGGGTAAAAAGTTATCCTGATTGTTGGACGAAAACCACTGTGCATGAGCCATCAGCGGCAGCCAGCCGAGCAACACAACAAAAATAGTAAATAGCTTTAGGCGCTTAACAACTAACACGTTACATCCTTCATCAGTACCCACGCGATCAACAACATAGCATACCGCATCCCTAAATCTTGGCGTATACCTTGCGGTGACATGACGCGGCCAGTCATTGCTCGGGCTAACCGACAAAAACGCAAAAGGCCACCCGAAGGCGGCCTTTTGTGGCATCCGCTAACAATTAGTGGATAGCAGTGAGGCGATAGTTAGGCTTTTTGATAAGCGCTAACGGATTTTTCAATGGCTTTGCGTGCAGCCTCAACACCTTCCCACGACTCTACTTTTACCCATTTGCCTTTTTCGAGGTCTTTATAGTTCTCAAAGAAGTGAGCAATCTGCTGGCGTAAAAGTTCGGGTAGGTCGGTCACTTCCTGGACATCGTCGTAGAGCGAGCTCAGCTTGGCGTGCGGGACGCAAATTAACTTGGCGTCTTCGCCAGCTTCATCGGTCATATTGAGAATGCCCACAGGGCGAGCACGGATAATACTACCCGCCTGAACAGGGTGTGGGGTCACTACCAATGCGTCGAGTGCATCGCCATCGTCAGCCAAGGTGTGCGGGATAAAGCCGTAGTTGGCGGGGTAGAACATGGGGGTAGCCATAAAGCGATCAACGAGTAGCGCGCCCATGTCCTTATCAATTTCATATTTGATTGGATCGTGGTTGGCGGGAATTTCGATCACCACGTAAACGTCGTTAGGGAGATCCTTTCCAGCGGGGATATTGTCGAAGTTCATCGTTGATTCCTTGGTAGTGCAATGGTTAGGCAATCGTTTCTGAGGCGTTTATGGCCAGGAATTATACGAATATGGCTGCCCGATTACCAATACGACATAGGTGAAATCATTATAATCACTAGGTTAACGACGCATCTTGACCCGAAAATGGGTAATTGCACACCAAGTTAATAGAGACGTTTGGTGGGCATCGTTTCTGCTCAGCTGTGTGTATCATAAGCATTATTAAACGTTAGCGGTGTCCCTAGAACGAGTCGGCAGCCTAGGAGGATGACTTGTCGCACGCCCAATTGCTCATTAGTTACGGTCAGGCGTTTGTCGCGCCCGACCGACGCCTGCACCGCAGTTCCATGTCGGTGCGCTTTCCTGAGGCGCCACTGCTTCGCGCTAAAGGGGGCTGTGCAGTGATTAGCGACTCTGTCTCGCGCAATACGATGGCGAAGCAGGCCGGTGATTTAAGCGTACGAGGATTTCTGGCCGACTACTTTTCCACTCCTGACCACTGGGATGTTAAAACCTCGGCCACTCGCGTACTGCGCGCGCTGAATAGCTGGTGTTATAGCCAAAGCCAGCATGTTAAAGAGGGCAGTTTTGTGTCCTCCCTGTCTGCAATGGTTTTTCGTGGTCGTGAAGCGCATCTGTTTCATATGGGCGATACATTGGTCTTTCGTTTGCGGGGCGCTGAATTTGAACAGCTAAGCCGCGACCATGTGACCGATATAGGCGGCTATCGTTATCCTTCGCGAGCGTTGGGTATGGATGGCAGTGTCGACATCGACTATACCCATATCGCGCTTAAGCAGGGGGACTTGTTCCTGTTTACGACTCAAGGGGTGCGCGGAACGTTACTTCCTTCTGACTACGTGCGGTTAATTCGTCAAGATGCCAGCGACCTGGATGCCGCCTGCGAGCGTTTGGCCAATGAAGCCAAACAGCGGGCCCAGGATCGCGGCTACGGTGGCGATCAGTTCTGCTTCCAATTGATACGCATTGACGAATTGCCCGACGAAGAAACGGAGCATCCCGGACAGCTCTATGGGGATTTACCGATCCCGCCAGAGCTCTCGCCAGGGGAGCGTCTAGACGGTTTGGAAGTGCTTGCCGTGCTGTCGCGCACCGCGCAATCCCGGGTTTATCGCGTTCGTGATGTGCATAGCGAGCGGGAAATGGTCATGAAGGCGCCCAGTCCCGAACTTTCTTTGCGCAACGCCTACCTTGAGCATTTTTTGCTGCAGCAGTGGGTCGTCGAGAGGGTGAATTCGCCGTTCGTGGTCAAAGTCATGGAGCCGTCGCGCCCACGCCGCTATCTCTATTATCTGATGCAGCATGTTGAGGGCGAAACCTTGCGCCAGTGGGCTGAGCGTCACCCACAAGCGAGCCTGACCCAGCGTTTGGATATTGCGAATCAGCTCGGTAAGGCAGTACAGGCCTTGCATCATCGGGAGATTATTCACCAGCAGATTAATCCCGATAATATTTTAATCGACCCGCACGGCAAGTTGGTGCTGAGCGATTTTAGTGCTTGTCATATGCGCGATGGCGAGGGGCACCGGCACTCAGGGGAGTTACTCCGCCAGCTTGGTTTTAACGAACACTCCGCACCCGAATATGCATTAGGCGACAGTATCGGACGGCGTAGCGACCAGTACTCCTTGGCTTCCACGACTTACTGGCTACTAACCGGGGCGTTACCCTATACGCTGACCCCCAATCGACTGCGCAGCCATACTGATCTTGAAGAACTGACCTATCGCAGCGCGCGAACCACCAATCCGGAAATATCGTCATCATTGGATGAAGCCCTTCGTCGCGCTCTGGATCCCCAACGAGCACTGCGCTTTAGGCGTTTATCTGAGTTTTTGCATGCACTGAGGGTTCCCCTTGGACGGCTGCCTAGCCGGGAAGAGAACCGTCAGGAGCCGCGTCGTTTTTGGCAAGGGGTGGCAGGTATTCTGCTGTTGCTGCTGGTGCTTTCATGGCTGCTGCGCTAACACCGGATAGCACAATGCATGATGGCTCAATAGCATTCGCCATAAGTAGGTAGGTCATTGCGAGGAACGACGCGACGCGGCAATCCCTGTCTCGCAATGACCATGCTACGTTAGTGGCTTATAGCGTAAACGTAGGCAGCTTACGCTCGACCTTGGCCAGTTTGAGTTTGGCCACTTTAGGCAACCCGTTTTCAAACGGCGGGAAATCTTCGCCTTGAATCAAGGGAGAAAGGTAATCCCGGCACGGTTGAGTAATCTCAAAGCCATTCTCGCTAATGAAATCGCGGGGCATAAATTTTTCTTGGTTGGCCACTTGCGACAGCGGGGCGGAAATGACGTCCCACTGATAAGGCGACTGGGAGATGCGTCGAATGGCGGGCATCATGGCGTTTTTACCCGCGAGTGCTAACGTGACCGCTTCGCGACCGACGGCATAAGCTTGCTCAACGTCTGTTTTAGAGGCCAAGTGGCGCGCGGCGCGCTGTAAATAGTCAGCCACTGCCCAGTGGTACTTGTAACCCAGGTCCTGCTTGATCATGCCCGCCAGCGTAGGGGCAACACCACCGAGTTGGCGGTGACCGAAAGCATCGGTGTTGCCAGCATCGGCCAGGAAAGTGCCATCTTCGTAGCGTGCTCCCTCAGAAACTACGATCACGCAGTAGCCGAACTGCTTTACGCTCTCCTCAACCCGCGCCATAGCGGCTTTACGGTTAAAGGGTACTTCCGGGAAAATAATCATATGCGGGGGCTCGCCCTCCGCCTGTCCCGCTAAACCACCCGCGGCGGCAATCCATCCTGCGTGGCGGCCCATCACTTCAAGCACAAACACCTTGGTAGACGTCGCGCACATGGAGGCGATATCCAGCGAGGCTTCAAACGTCGAGGTGGCGATGTACTTGGCAACGCTGCCAAACCCAGGGCTGTTATCGGTAATCGGCAGGTCGTTATCCACGGTTTTGGGGACGTGAATCGCGGTGAGGGGATAGCCTAGTTTTTCAGAGAGTTGCGATACTTTTAAGCAGGTATCGGCACTATCGCCCCCGCCGTTATAAAAGAAATAACGGATATCGTGAGCTTTGAATACTTCGATTAAGCGCTCGTACTGAGCACGATGAGCGTCAATATCTTTTAGTTTGTAGCGACAAGAGCCAAATGCTCCGCCTGGGGTATGACGCAATGCCGCGATGGATTCATCGCTTTCTTGGGTCACATCAATAAGGTCTTCCGTTAGCGCACCGATAATGCCGTTATGACCGGCATAAACCTTTCCGATTTGATCGGGTGCTTGGCGGCAGGCTTCAATGACGCCGCAAGCGCTGGCGTTGATCACGGCGGTAACACCACCGGATTGGGCGTAAAAGGCATTATGCTGGGCCATGGAAACGTCTCATCTCCTGAAAACGGGTAGGATTAATCATCGTATTGTGCTGCCACCGACTGCTGACTGAGCAGTAGTGGCAGTATTAATGCAAAGTTATGTTGCTACAGTGTTGCAAAGTTTAGCGTAAAGGCCAGGTGCCTGCATCTACGCTTACACATACGCCTGCACTGTCGATTTACGTTTACTCTTTGCCATCCATTTCTTGTTCGCGCTGAGCGAGTCGCCATCCACCTAAATCTTTATAGCGATTCACCATGGCGCAAAAAAGTTCGGCGGTCCGCTCGGTATCGTAACGTGCCGAATGAGCCGCTTTATTATCGAACTCAATACCCGCGGCACGACAGGCGCGAGCAAGCACCGTTTGACCATAGACCAACCCGGCTAGCGTCGCGGTATCAAAGCTTGAAAAGGGATGGAATGGATTACGCTTAATGCCACAGCGATTGACCGCAGCGTTTAAAAAGCCCTGATCAAATGCCGCATTATGGCCCACTAAAATAGCACGGGTGCAGTCATGCGCTTTGATTGACTTACGGATCGGACGGAAAATTTCGTTTAACGCATCGGCTTCGCTTAGCGCTACCTGGGTGCGTAACGGGTCGTCTAAATTAATGCCGGTGAAATCCAGCGCAGACTGCTCGACATTAGCACCCTCAAAAGGGTGAATATGATAAGCATAGGTGGCATCAGGAAGCAGGTTGCCCTCCGGATCCATGGTGAGTGTGACGGCGGCTATCTCTAACACGGCATCACCTTGGGCATTAAATCCCCCGGTTTCTAAATCAACGACCACGGGCAGGTAACTGCGAAAGCGCTGGGCCATTAATTCGCGGGCAATTGCCTCGCTCATGAAGCTCTCCTTAGTAAAGCGAGTAATCGGTCAATACAAGCGGCAAGCCGCCGCTTAATGGCATGATTCTATCAGCTTTAGACGTCAGGCGTCGTTGACGGTATTCGCAGGTCATCGAGAGCGCTATACTCAACGGCTATCATCAAGGTTTATCATGTTAGCCGAGTGCTACACGATAGTGCCGTTTTTACTGATCAACGACCGTTAGTCAACGAGGAGCAAAGAATGTCCGATGTCAAAAAGGTTGTGCTGGCATATTCAGGCGGCCTGGACACATCCGTAATCGTTAAGTGGTTGCAAGAAACCTACAACTGCGAGGTAGTAACCTTTACTGCCGACATCGGTCAGGGCGAAGAAGTTGAGCCAGCGCGAACCAAGGCGCAAGCACTTGGTGTTAAAGAGATTTACATCGAAGACTTACGTGAAGAGTTCGTGCGCGACTACGTTTACCCGATGTTTCGTGCCAACACTATCTATGAAGGCGAATATTTGCTGGGCACCTCTATCGCCCGGCCATTGATTGCCAAGCGCTTGATCGAAATAGCGAACGAAACCGGCGCGGATGCTATTTCCCACGGCGCGACGGGTAAAGGTAACGACCAGGTGCGCTTTGAGCTTGGCGGTTATGCCTTGAAGCCCGGGGTAAAAGTCATTGCTCCCTGGCGTGAGTGGGACTTAACGTCTCGCGAAAAGCTGATGGCTTACTGTGAAGAGCATAATATCCCGGTCGACTTTTCCAATAAAAAGAAAAAGTCGCCGTACTCCATGGATGCCAACTTGCTTCACATCTCGTATGAGGGTGGCATTTTGGAAGACCCATGGGCTGAAGCAGAAGAGGACATGTGGCGCTGGAGCGTTTCGCCAGAAGCTGCCCCTGACCAGCCAACTTACGTTGAGTTGACCTTTGAAAAGGGCGACATCGTTGCCATCGACGGCGAGCCGTTGAAAGCGCATGAAGTGCTCGAAAAGCTTAACAAGCTAGGTGGCGATAACGGCATCGGCCGGTTGGACATTGTTGAAAACCGCTACGTGGGTATGAAGTCTCGTGGTTGCTACGAAACACCGGGGGGCACCATTATGCTGCGTGCTCACCGTGCCATTGAGTCATTGACCCTGGACCGTGAAGAAGCCCACCTGAAAGACCAGCTAATGCCTAAATATGCCGAAGTGATCTACAACGGCTACTGGTGGAGCCCTGAGCGCCGTATGCTGCAAGCGGCCATTGACGAGACCCAGAAAAACGTCGCAGGTGTGGTCCGTATGAAGCTCTATAAAGGTAACGCGACCGTGGTGGGCCGTAAATCTGATGAGTCGCTGTTTGATGAATCAATCGCGACCTTTGAAGATGATGCTGGCGCCTACAACCAAAAAGACGCGGAAGGCTTTATCAAGCTTAACGCACTGCGGTTACGTATTGCCGCTGGTAAAGGGCGTAAACAGAGCTAATTAAGCGCTGATACCCAACCATAGCGTATGACTGGCTAGGGCGGCTCGACAATGGCCGCCCTAGCGACACAGGAGGCACAACCATGCTTAAAAAACTAATCTCCGGCCTCTTTGGTAGTGGTAGCCAAGGCTCGCCGGGCACTACCACCAAAGCGGCTGAACCAGTTGAGTATAAAGGGTATGAAATAATCTCTCAGCCGGATGATCAGAGCGGCCAGTTTCGTGTCAGCGGCCTCATTCGTAAACCGGATGCCAACGAGGGAGCGCTTGAACACCGTTTTGAGCGTTCCGATATGCTGCCTGGGCGCGAGGCTTGTGATGCCATGATGGTGACCAAGGCACAGCGCTATATCGATGAAGTCGGTGATGACATGTTTGAACCTGACCCGCGCCGCGCTGGCGAAAGCGAGTAGCCGCTGTCAGTCGTGCGGTTCCTTCTATTGTTAGTCTCTTCCTCTCCTGCTTGCCGGGCCTATGCGCGTGCTTTCTGAGCGCCATGAAAAGCCCATGATGTCTTTGGTGTTAGGCGCCGGTTAGCGTTACTTTGCGTTGGCATCCTGGCGATCAACGGCGCTGGCTTGTAGCGCAAGTAACTGTTCAAAACTATCGATACCCCGGGCTTCTAGGCGCGGCAGCAGGGCAAGCCAAAGCTCCGCGGTGACTTGAGCATCACCTAGCGCCGTGTGGCGAGTGCCGGGCGGGAACGTCAGATCGTAGCGCTGAGCGAGGCTATCCAGGTCGTGTCCCTCCAAGGCTTCATCCAGCGCACGCGAAATCAACAACGTATCAATAACGGGTAACTCCAGATCGATGCCTTTTTGGCTGATGGCGAGTAGGTCAAAATCAGCATTGTGGGCCAGCAAGACCGACTCCCCGACATAGTCAAGGAAGCGGGGAAGAACGCTATCAAGGGTGGGCGCGCCCTTCACATCCGCATCAGTAATGCCATGAATAGCGGTACTGGCGGCGGGAATTGGTCGCTGCGGGTCAACTTTTTGGTCAAACACATCGCTTGCTAATAGGCGGGCATTGACGATACGGCAGGCCCCAAGACTGATCACCGTGTCGCCGCGGCGAAGCTCAAGCCCGGTGGTTTCAGTGTCAAAGGACACAATATCAAGGCTGCGCAGCGGGCGACCAGCGAGCGCTTCATCCGGTGGGGGAAGGTCTGCAATACCAAAATCGTGGAATTCGGGTCTCGGAGGCGCGGCTTCGCGTGGGGCACCCTCACGCTCCATGGCGGGCAAGGGAAGCCTTAAGCGGGCATGAATACCGTCTGCATCGTTAAGACTCCAGACCTCGCTGGCGTGTTGGCGCAGCACGTCGGCCACCTTTGGCATTAACGGGAGAGAAGCGAGTGGATGCTGGCGCCACTGTGAAAGTGCGTGTTCGGTCAGCGCCTTGCCGCGCCAGATAAGATCTAAATAGATATATTTATTACCCTGGCTTATTTCTCCCTCAAACCCATTGTCAGGCAGATGGGTATTGAGGTGTTTAACCAGCGAATCAAACATGGCCATTAAAGCCGGAGCGTCGCCTTTAAACCAAGTGGGCACGCCCACCGGGGTAATTAACCGGTGCTCGGGGTCCAGGCGTTCATCCAGCGCCTGCCAAAAGTCGTTAGACCACAGAGGCGTTAAGCGCTCGCCTTGTTGCTGCATATCATCGAGTAGACTCCCTATTCTGGCCACATTGTCGCCTAGAATAGCGCCTTCCTCCTGAATCATGCGCTCCAAACGTTGGCGCAGTAAGTCGTCATTAGCATTGCTTTTGGGGGGCAGCTGGCTCAGCGCATCAGCGGCACAAATGAGGCTGGCGGAATGCTGACGCAGGGGGATCAGCATGTCCGCCAGCTGCGCTCTTGCGCCCATTTCATTTGACCAGGAGGCTGTTGCGTCGCTAAAGGTAAGTAATATTTCGCCATGCCTGTCGGGGACCCGACGCAAGATAATCTTTAGCCATCGGTTGTCGCAGGCGGTAAGCCATTCTCTAGGGGCGCCATCCTGGGGTAATTGGTTAAGCGTGTGCTGTAGGCTTGAGGTGGGCAGCAGTGACTCCAGCCGTTTGCCTAATCCTAGGCCCGTGTTGCCGTTAAAAAATTCCTCGGCCGCTTGGTTGTAAAGCATTAAACGGCGGTGGTGATCACATAAAATCAGAGGCGTTTCGAGTAGTTGCAGTAATGTCTCCAGTTCCTGACGAATGCGTGCTGCACTGCGTGCGCCTTCGGCATGAGCTGTTGCCAAACGGCGTCGGTCTTCACGCCAGTAGTCGTGTGCTCGACGCAAGTCGGGCTCCAGACTTTTTAACCAACCTTTGGACGGATGATCGTCGCGCGCGTCAGGGTTAGCGACCAAACGGGCAAGCT
>TARA_R110002012_G_scaffold295981_2_pt1 | contig 16500 bp, 15 predicted proteins | sample TARA_R110002012 | Tara Oceans TARA_R110002012 (sample SAMEA4396515) | marine metagenome | biome: Westerlies Biome; feature: [DCM] deep chlorophyll maximum layer (ENVO:01000326); material: water (ENVO:00002006), including particulate matter (ENVO:01000060) such as... | depth 40 m
TCCGTTCTATTTTTTGGTTGATGATGTACTGCTCAAACGTGATACTTTCTACCGACGAGAATAGGGAACTTAAATATTTATAATCAAGATGCAATTTTTCACTTAAATAGTCTGCCCATTTAATATTTAGTTCAACAGTTGAATGATAGATTTTATCTACAATCAAAGTTTTCATTTGTTCAATAAGTTGGCTTTTACGATTGTTGATTAAGCTGAAGCCTGAATCTTGAAGTGCTTTAGAAAAAATGTTTTTAGTTTCCTCATTTAAAGGCGTTGTTAATTCAACCTCTCCTAATTTAATTGAGCTATGAGGAATAGTTAGCTCTTTTAAAATGTTGGATACTGCCGAGATACATCTTGGACAAACCATATTTTTTATGTGGATTGTAGAACTCATTTTTTTAAAATAGTTTTAATCCTGCTTTAGAAAGTGAATAATAATATGCAATAACGGCTGCCAATATAAAAATGATTAGTATACATAGTAATCCAATAATTTTATCCTTTCTTGCAATATCACTTTTAGGCCGATGCTTATTTCTTTCACTTTTCCTTCTATTTCTTCTATTATCACTCACTATTTTTCAAATTCTTTTTTTTATTTTTCTAATGGTTTGTGATGACGTGTACCAAAGTAAAAATCCACTTAATACAGTAATTAGTCCTAAAAGTGAAAATCCCCTTAAAACGATTGTATTGAAATTATCCCTTCCTTCATAGTCCATAGTATGTGTCATCCATAAGAAGTCGAACCAACGCCAACTGCGGTGTCTTACGGTTTGGAATTTGCCGTCATTAACAGATACATACGATTTGATAGCTTCATCATTATCGTAAGAAATCACATAGGCCGGCAATAGTTTTTCGCGATACTCGTGTTTTTTATCGACTTCATTTATCCGTACCACATTATTAAACTCTAACGAGCTGTCCATAAACTGATTGGCTACATACAGAGCTTCAGTTTCTGTAATTCCTACCCTTAATTCTCCATTTGAGGCATTATAAAGTTGTTCTTGGTTTATCCAGTAATATGGTACACCATTAATGTCCCGCATTTCAATACTGTTGATTCCTTTGGCAACTTCCAGTTGAGATGGACTAATTAGGTTATTAAACGCTTTAGGCTGGTACTCTAAATTCCTGAACTGATCACCGTGTATATCATCAATATCCGTCCAACTAAAATACATCCCGCTGATAGTCCACATTAAAAATTGGACACCTAAAAAGAGGCCCAAATAACGATGTGCTTTTCTAATTTTTAATGCTGTCTTCCTTTTTACCATTTTAATTTACTTCAAATGGAAATATAACAAAGACCTTCTCCCAACTCAAACTCACTGTGCCTGATGTATCGGAAGTCTTTACTATCTTATATTCTAAATGTTCCTGAACTTCTTCGGACATTTGAGGGGTTACTTTAAATTGCCATACATCATCTTTCTCGTCATATTCATCTTTACCGTGTTGATCCCAATTGGTATTGAAAATGATTGTCCATTCTTTCTCATTAGGAATTACAAAGAATCCGTATTTGCCAGCTTTCAACTCTTTTCCTTCAATGGTTAAATCTTTATTAGTTTCTAACCAAGTTGCATTATGTGCGCCAGCTTGCCACACCTGATCGTAGGCCAACAATCCACCAAATATTATTCTATTTCGAACTCCAGGTGATGAATAGTCGATATGAATATGAGCATCACCTATCATTGCCATAGTTGAAGTATGTGGACTTAATATTTTCTTTGACGGCTTAGATGTAGTTTCAGTTTGTGATTGTTCTGGAGTTTTCTTTTTTTCTTTTTTATCTTGCTTACAAGACGTAAAAAGAAGAGCACATAACATTAGGGTAAAAAGAATTGGTAGTTTCATATGATTTTATTTTTTATTTCTTGAAGAAGAATGAGTTTTAATAATTTTCCATTTTTCATCTATTTGCTTTAGAATGGAAGTTGCTACTCCTTTCTTAGCTATAGTTCTACTTTCGCCTTTATCATTGGGCTTTAATACAATGGTATATAAATAGGTTTCAGTTGTAAAGGCATAAATGCCATCAACCTGAACATCGATTTCATAATCTGAAAAAGTGAAGCTTTTAAAGTGACCCAATTCTGGTCCTAGATGATTTTCAATGTAATGCGCATAAGAACCTTCTACACCTCCAGATTCAAATACTTTAGAATCTTCGGTAAACAACTCAAATGTTCCCTCTGTAGTTAAGTTTTGCAAAGCATCCTTGTATGATTTCATTACGGCGATAACGTCTTGCTTATCTGCTGTATCCTTGCTATTTTGTGCATTGGTAAAATTGACTGATGCAATAAGAACAGTTACTAGTGTAATTAATTTTAGTACTTTCATAATTATAGTTTTAATAAGGGTTATTTATCCACGTGTATTCTATTAATATTGGCAATACCAAAAACCAAAACAAAAAAGCTTAAAAGGACTTCTAGCATTACTATTATTTTTCCTACAACAGAAATTGGAACGATATCTCCAAAGCCAACTGAAGAAAAAGTGATTAAACTGAAATATAAAAACTCGAAAAATTGACCAATTAATGATGTGTTTCCTGTCAATGTTGTTTTGAAACTATCAACATTTGTTGCATATAAGGCGTGATAATCGAATGAGAATGACAACACTATTAAGAGAATTAAAACTCCAAAAAGTGTTAACACGTGACTAAGTTTATGGCTTTCGCCAATTATTTTAGTGAGCTGGATGAAGGTTAGACGTACAATAAAAAAAGCTTTTATAGATGCCAACACCACTATAATATATGATAGGGTTGGATGAGTAACATTAAGGGACGTCAACAAGACATAGCTCAGTGAGATAACTACAACCAAAATTGTCGTTAATAAAAGCTTCTTAAATAGCTGTTTGTAGAAGCTACTGAACTCTGATATATCAATTGTTTTTTGCATTTTTGAATATTTATTTTTTATCAAATAATTGAAGTAGCAAAGCTCCTAACACTATAATTGCAATTATTGCATAGAGTAAATAATTTAACCACTTTCTTAATCCAGTCTTTTTTGTTTTTTTATCACATCCACTTTTACAACATTCTTTCATTGTTTATCTATTAATTGTCTTTTTACATCCTTTAAACAATAATGTTACCATTACTAAAAATATAATCGATGTTAAATCGTAAGTCTTGTATTTCACTTTTGTTCTCTTTTATTTAGCTTGATTTTGTTATGATTATTTTTTTAATCCTTTATAATAACAATAGCTCCCAATTTTTGTATTGATATAACTCAATTCTTGAACGTTAGAAAATCCTGTATTACTTATAAAATGTGGCATTAATCCTTTTACATTATCAGAAGTTGTTTCAAATCCATCAAGAATTTGTACTACATAAAATAAGATTCTCATCAATTTAGATTTTGGCTCACCCCAATCCCCAACTATTAATTCTCCCTTTGGTTTAAGAACTCTATTAATTTCATTTAAACATGAAGTTTTAGTCTCTTTATCAAGCTGATGAAATACCAATGAACTGAACACTTTATCAAAAGTATTATCTGCATATGGAAAAACAGTTCCATCATATAGATCAAGCTTGATATTAATTTGCCTTTTAGTTAATTTTTCTTGAGCAATATATTTCACCTTTGGATCAATATCTAAACCTACATAATGAGTATTTATATTTCTCTCACTTGCTAAAATCAAATTCTGACCTGTACCAAATCCGAATTCAAGAATTTGCTCGTTATTACCTGGATTTAAATAATCAATCAATTTATTTCTAAATTCTTTCTCTGGCATTGTGAATTTGATAGCCTTATCATAAAAATTTGTTAGCCAATCATAGCCTAAAGCAGGTATATATTCTTTGTTATTATTTACTATCATTTTAGTTAGTTATTACTAGGTTTCTATATATAAAATTGATTAGCTTCATCAGCAAAGCACTCAACACAATAAATGCCATATCTATATACAGCATGTAATTAAACCACTTCATTAGACCTGTTTGATTTTCTTTTTTTGTCACAACCACTTTTACAATATTGTTTCATAAACTCTATTTGTTCTATACTTTAATTAAAGCAATTGAACATATTAAATAATACCTGAGAATGAGAAGGTTGCTGCTATTAACTAATATTCCTGCCAAAATGCTTACTTCTCATAATCAAGTATTTTTCACTAAACTTCTCTTTTTCAAAGTTTGTATTTGCCTGACATAGGAAGAGAGATACTCTTATTCTTAGGGATTTAATCTCTCCCCCTTGTGCAGGCTGCTATTAAACAAAGCAACATTACTATTTCAAAATTCATTGTGCCTGACTTGGGAAGGAACTAACACTAAGCATCAACATTGTTTTCCTTCCCACGACAGGACTAAAAACTATCCAGACTCCTTAATCATACAAGCTTCTGTTAACTAATAAACCAGAAAATTGGAATGATTATTAAACTATGAATATCTACTGAATAGTTTTTTGAACTTTACCACATTTAAGCATTTTACTGCCATAATATGGATTTCTTACTTCGTTACTTGCGCTTAACCAAGCACTACCCTTGTCATACATTGGGCAAAATTGCTCGTACAAGGTGTTTTTTGTCCCTGTAATAGATACCATATCTGTAATATCTTTGCTCAAAGTTTTAAAGTGCTCTCGTTGATGATCTATGGCACTTTTAACAATATGTTCAGCGTGTTCAGTGGCATCATCTATGATATCAACTAGTTCTTCTTGTTGTTCTTTAGTATAGCTACTCTTATCAAATGATTTGAGAGAGGCCACTAATTTAGTGCCTGATTGTGCAGCTTTCTTTGTGTCATCTCCAACTAAAGCATCTTTCAAAGTAAAATAATCAGCAAGAACTGCTTCTGCTTTGGCGTCTTGCATTTGGTCCATTTTCATTTTACTATGATCCATTTTCATATCTCCATGATCGTGATTCATTTTTTCCTTTTCCTGTGCATTGGTAAAAGAAACGGCTAACAATAGCATTGCTGCTATACTCATTTTTAAATTTTTCATTTTTTCTGATTTTAAATTTTTATTATAGACTATCTTTTAATTGTGTTATATAACTGATCATTTCTACTGCTTCGGCTTCTGTAAATGTTGCGTCTTTATGTATTAAAGTGTAAGATTCTAAAGGCATTTCACCACTTTCAATCTGCTTTATAATTGACCGTAGTTTACTTTTCTTTCTTCGGTTTGATAGCGAATCCCATTCGTTAAAATTGAGTTCAGCTTTTCCTTCTTCTATATGATTTTCTAAAAACCAAGTAACTGGTTGGATTTTATTGTACCATGGATATTTAGTATTATTACTGTGGCAATCATAACAAGATACTTGAAGTTTTTTTTGAATTGTTTCAGGTACTTTATTGACCAACATAAAGTCGGTTTCAGGTATAAGGTCGCTTTGATTACGTGTCGTAGGAATAAACTGAATCCCCACGAACGCTACCAATAAAACCAATGTTATAATTTTGACTATCTTCATTTAGTTAATCTCTTTTTGCACCTTACCACATTTAAGCATTTTGCTTCCGTAATAAGGGTTAAGAACCTCTTCGCTTCTACTCAACCAAGAACTACCACCATCGTACATTGGGCAAAATTGCTCATATAAAGTATTCGCAGTTCCAGTAATGGCTACCATATCTGTTAAATCTTTACTTAAAATTTTAAAATGCTCTCTTTGATGTTCCATTGGGCTTTCTGAAATATGTTCCGCATGTTCTACGGCATCTTCAATAATTTCATTTAATTCCGATTTTTGTGTATCTACGTATTTAGAAACATCTAAATTCCCTAAACTTTTTGCCAAATTCCCGCCTAATTCTTTTGCTTTTGCATTATCATCTGCTATCAAAGCATCCTTTAGATTAAAATAATCTTTTAGTACCATTTCGGCATTTCCATCTCCAATACCATTTGTTGTCATTTCCGTTTTCTCACCGTCGTGATGACCATCATTATTATCATGGTCCATTTTTGAATGATCTTCATCAGCACTCATTTCTGAATGGTGCTCATTTGAGTTATTGTTTTCTTTTTTTGCATCTTTACAAGACACCGCTGTTAAAGTCATAAATGCTAACGCAACCATGCCTAATGTTAATTTTAATTTGCTCATTTTAATTATTTTAGTGTTAATATTATTTTTGTTAAAATCTTATTGATAATCCGCCACCTGCTCCAAAACGATTATCATAACTTCCCATTAATGAAAAATTTCTTGATAGCATATATTCTGCTCCTGCACTCCATACGGTTTCTGAAGTGAAGTCTTTATTTATTGGTAAGTCATCTACGAAACCTAAATCTATTTGATATTCATAATAACCGAATACAGACAGTTTTGGGAATATCATTATGCTACGTCCCAGACCAATTCTTGGTCTTAATTTACTATCAACGCGCACATCTAAATTGAATAAGTAAGGTGTTAAATATCTTACTCCAACAACTGCTGTTGTGCTAAATTCATCTAAGCTATCACGTGTTGAATTCTCAAAATTAACACCACCAAAAATTCTCAAATAATCATGTAAATAACGTTCATACGTAAATTCTCCTTCCAGATTCTGGTTCCACCCATATTCAAAGGAGGCATTAAATTGATTTCTAATATTAGAGGTCATTAAATTAAAACCAGTAGTATGCGACGCGGCATCTACCAATCCCCAAGAATACCATTTATCTGTTTCTGCAATAATTTTTGAAGCTGGAAATTCACCCATTCTTGGATCTCTTGGTGTATCATAAGACACTACTCTTGCCATACCACCCATCATATGATATAAAATGTGGCAATGGAAAAACCAATCACCATATTCATCGCCATTATTTCCATAAAACTCGATAGTCATTTCTTGCATTGGTGGCACATTTACCGTGTGCTTTAATGGCGAGTATTCTCCATTTGCATTAAGTACTCTAAAGAAATGCCCGTGCAAGTGCATTGGGTGGTGCATCATCGTCAGGTTATTGAAGGTAATGCGTGTTACTTCTTTATTATTTATTTTGATGTTATCAGCCTCAGACAATGGTACACCATTCATACTCCAGATGTAACGATTCATATTACCAGTAAGGTTTAGTAATATTTCCTTAACGGGAACATTCTTATCATAGGTCGTTTTGTTGGGCGACTTCAAATAATCATAATTGTATTCGGCAAATAGATCCATTCCTTCCATCTTCATTCCTGGCATAGAATCCTCTTTTTTCATATCCATTCCAGACATTGTTTCGTCTTTCTTCATATCCATTCCCGACATATTAGAATGGTCCATCTTGCCCATTGCTGTAGTATCTTTTGGTTTCTGCATAGCCATTCCTACCATATTGGAATGATCCATCTTCATACCCTCCATTTTAGATTGATCCATTGACATAGAATCTTTAGGCATTTTCGTTCCAGACATTTTCTTGTCTTTTTTCATATCCAATCCTGCCATATTAGAATGGTCCATCTTGCCCATTGCTGTAGTATCTTCTGGCTTATTCATATCCATTCCAGACATCTTTGAATGATCCATCTTCATACCTTCCATTTTACCCATTCCCAAAGAATCCTTTAGCTTACTCATATCCATTTCAGGCATTTTAGATTGGTTCATCTTCATTTCTTCATCCATTTTCATACCTTCCATTTTACCCATCTGCATACCATATTCTTCTTTCATCTCAAAACGTTCATCCTTTTTTGGGCGATACTTTAAAGCGGGGGCTCCCATTTTCATATTCATCTTTGCCATTTTCTGCATCATTCCTATCTTATCTGGCCTCTCAACAATCTCGGCTGGCAGCACTTCGCCTTTTCCAAGAAAAGCTGATGCAGTACCAGAACCATCCTGCGCAGTAATTCTAAATTCCATCTTACCTTCTTGTGGTACCGTGACAATAAAGTCATACGTTTCGGCTACACCTATAAATGTTTTATTTCTTTCTAAAGGAACAACATCTAATCCATCTGAAGAAACCAATACAGGTGTTTCCCCACCAAACGTCATCCAAAAGGACGTTGAGGCGGCACCATCTATAATTCGCAATCGTACCTTTTCACCAGCTTTAAATTCTGGATACTCAATACCTTCTTCGCCATTTATTAAAAATGCAGGATAGTATACATCTGCTATATCTGCACCTTCCATACGTTGTCGCCAGAAATTAAGCTGTGCGCCAAATGCTCCACGTGCAATTACTTGGTTTAAAGGTGTTGCCGTTCCTTTTCGTATGCCATACCATTCATTACCTCGTTTTAGATTACGAAGAACATTCATTGGCTTTTCGTTTGTCCAATCAGATAACATCAATACCAATTCCTTGTCATATTCCAACGTTTTTTCTTTGGGTTTTATCACAATTGAACCGTATACACCACTTTGTTCTTGTAACATCGTATGCGAATGATACCAATAAGTTCCAGATTGTTTGATAGGGAACTCGTATTTCTGTGTATGCCCAGGTTCGATAGGTGGAGTATTTAAATACGGGACGCCATCATAGAAATTAGGCAATAACAAACCGTGCCAATGCACCGATGTTTCTTCGCTCATTTCGTTTTTTACATAAATAACCGCGTATTCTCCTTCAGTAAATTCTAAGGTAGGACCAGGAATTGTTCCGTTAACGGTCATTCCCATAACCTCTTTCCCTGCTTTGTTTACGGTAGCCTCACGTAAGGTAATCGTGTGTTCTCGTACTGGAAGATTATTTAGATTTCCTTCAGTTACTTGCACTTCCTGAGCAAAAACGCCAGTAGTTAATGCAAGTAGGAATAGTATTATTAGTTTTGTTTTCATTTTCATTTTTTTTAAAATCCACCTTTTTCAGGTAGTATCTTTAATGAGATTTTTTAAACTTACTGTAATTTTCTTCAGACTCAAAATAGGCTACTTCGCCTTCTTTTTTCATTAAAACAATATAAGCTTCCGTTTTATCAATTGGTTTGAAACTAAAAGGGTCTATACCTGTTCTGGCAACAGCATCACTATTTAATTTCCCAACACACATTTGGCAACAACCATAATAGGTCTTACCATTTACAGGTACTGGTATTTGAGGTTTTCCCATATAGGCATTGTTTACCATACAAACTAAATCGTTTGGCACTTTGGCACCTACTTGGTACTCTTGTTGTGTTTCTTGAATTGTCTCCTTTTGTGGTGTAACTACAGCTGTTTCTTTTTCTTTATTCTGTTTCGTTTTTGAATTACAAGCTGTTAAGCTAAAGGTTACTAATAATAGTAATACGAATGGTTTTGCTAATTTTTTCATTTTTGTATTTATTTTATTTCTTTAGTAACCTCTCCACAAGTAAGCATTGCCTGCCCATAGTATGGGTTTTTTATTTCTTTGGAGGTGCTCAACCAATCCGCGCCCTTGTTATTATTAGCCATCGGGCAGTGCAGAACATATAGGGTTTCATTATTTGGGTTAAATGAGGATTCCAAACCAAGCATAGTATTTGAAACCTGTTGAAATGCTTTTCGAATCTCTTCCAGTGTTTTGAAATGCTGAACATGTTGAAGCGTATTCTTTAAATCACTGCTCAACCCCATCCAAACACTATGCGATTCCCCGGTAAACAAGGACATATTTATACCCTCCATGGATTTGAGAATATTCGTTCCCGCCTGTTTTGCTTCATCCAAATTATCATTGGTTAAAGCGTCTTTCATTATTAGATATTCGGTTAGAAGGGGTTTTAGCACATCTTTTGCCTTTTGATTCACGGAGACCTTTTTAGAAATCGGTTTTTTCTGTGGTTCATCTGAGGTAGGCATTGCCCCGCCACCATGATTATGCCCTGTCATAGCTGGCCCTCCTTCTGGATTCATCATACTGGGTTTTCCTGCCAGTTGTGCTGCGGCATCGATACTAAAGGTTCCATTAACAGCTATTTCCTCTCCATCTTGCAGACCTTCATTTACTACAAATCCATTTCCTAAAGATGGTCCTAAAGTAACGTCACGCATCACAAAATTTACTCCTTTGGAAGAGGTGTTTTTAATATAAACAACAGAACGTTTACCTGTCCACATCACAGCGGTTTTTGGAATAACAATAACGTTTGATTTGACAGGTAATTTTGCATCAACAATTCCGGAAACGAACATTTCAGGTTTAAATTTTAAACTTTTATTGTTTATCTCAATTCTTGCCTTTGATACTCTTGACATAGGGTCAATAACGGGATCTATATAAGAAATTTTACCCCTAAATGTTTCTCCTGGTAACGAGGGGATAGTGAAACTTACTTCATCTCCTTTTTTTACCCATGCCATATCCGATTCGTAAACATCAAATAATACCCAAACACTACTGAGATTTGCAATTTGATATATGGCTTTACCCTTATTAACATAATCACCTAGATTCACCATCTTTTCGGTTACATAACCAGAGACATCCGAATAAATAGGTAATTCCTCTTTAACGACTCCTGATTCAAGGATTAGTGTTATCTGTTTATCAGAAAGTTTCCAGTTCTTTAATTTTTCCTTTGCTGCATTAAACAATTGAGGCTGTGTTTCGACAATTTTTCTGGCCTCGAAAAGCTCTTCTTGAGCATTAACCAAATCTGGGGAATAAATGGAGGCAATAACTTGTCCTTTGTTCACGTATTCACCAGTAAAATTCACCATTAACCTTTCTATACGTCCAGGTATATGGGATGACTGAGAATAGACAGACCGCTCATCTGCCTGAACTTTACCGTTCAACCTGAGAGACTTGATTGGTTTTATTTTACTCACTATTTCTGTTGAGATATTTGCAATCTGCATTGCAGTTTGTGACATGCTAATTGCCATAGGATCCAATTCTAAATTGTTATCTTCCTCTAATGGAATTAAATCCATTCCACAGATTGGACAAGCGCCTGGCTCATTCTTTCTAATTTGTGGATGCATGGAACAAGTCCAAATGGTTTCACTGACATTTTCACTATCATGTTGGTGTTCATCAGCTTTTTTATTCTCTGAACCCCCAAACAATAGCCACCCGAAAAACAAGCCTAAAATCAAGGTGGAAAAGGCTATTTTTATTATTTTTTTAGTTTCTGTTTTCATACTTTTATTTTTTCGCTGTGATATAATTTAATTTAGCCAATGCAATTTGATATTGTGTTAACGCACTTATTTTCAGTTTGTCGTATCTAAGTAATTGCTGTTGCATTCTCAAAACCTCTTCGAAATCCTTTCCTGAATTAGAATATGACCTAAATAAAAGATTGAGCGCTTGCTCCGATTCCTTAATTTGTTGATCAAAAAGTGAAATTAAATCGGTTTGTTGCCGAATATCAAACAGTACCATTTCGTAATTTGAATTCAACGAATTTGTCACTTCTGTTTTTTGAAGTGTATAACTTTCTTGCATTAATTGAGCCTCTTTAACTGCCGCTCTATATTTTCGCCTAAAAATAGGAAGGGTAACACTTACCATTGGCATTATAGCATCCTTTCCATTATCGGGTGGAGTAGCAACTCCTGGTGCTAAATCAGTACGCTCCCCAACCATTATATAATCTAAACCTATCCCTAATTTTGGTAAGCCTTGTTTGCTTGCTGCTCTTTCAGAAGCCTGCCCCGCCTTTATCCTCAATTCAAGTGCATTCAAAAGAGGATGGTTTACAACAAGTGAGTCCTTTACATAAGCTAATTGCATTGGGTCTATAATCAAGGTGTCGCTGATGATAACAGATTCTAATTCACCACGGTTTAATAATTTATTGAATAATGCTAACAAGGGAGTTCCCTTCTTATTTAGAATTTTCAAATTTGTCTGCGACTCCTTTAACATGATATCCACACGCAAAACATCTACCAATGTTCCTGCTCCATTTTTAAATTTTGAATTGGAAATGGTTTTATATGATTCTAGAATAGCAACATTCCTTTCCTCTATTTTTGCCCATTCTTGGAGTTCATACAAAGGAAAGTATGCAGCTGACACATCATAGTAAAGTTTATTCTGTGCATCTAAAAAAGATTGATACTTGGCCTCGGCCATTAAAGTTGCAGCGTCGCCCTGTGCTTTTAATGTCCCAAACCAAGGGAACATCTGGGATAACGAAAACCTAGCCATTTGTGGCCCTACCCTTGTCTCAACCATTTGACCAAACGCACTCACCGAAAGTGATGGATCGGGCAAAGTACTTACTTGTGGTACTTTTTGTAATGCAGCCTCAAATTCTTTGTATTGAGAAAGCAGTCCAGGATTATTATCGGCAGCAACCTTGAAATATTCTTCCAAGGTCTGGGCAAACGATCCCATGCTTGTAAATAGTATTAGTATTGTAAATATCCTTTTCATTTTATTTCAATTTTTTAGTTTGATTTTTAATAACTGTTTCTCTCCAATACGCTTGGAGAACAGGAACTACAAACATGGTCATAATCTGTATGGTCATACCACCAAAGGTTGGGATAGCCATAGGAATCATAATATCTGCTCCTTTCCCCGTAGAGGTTAGAACTGGTAAGAGTGCAATAATTGCCACAGCTGCTGTCATCATTGCTGGACGAACTCTTTTTTTACCTGCCTCCAAAACAGCTGCCCTTACTCCTTCTATTGTATCTGGTTTTTTTTCCTCAAAAACTTGATGTATATAGGTTCCCATGATAACACCATCATCTGTGGCTATTCCAAACAGGGCAATAAAACCTACCCAAACTGCAACACTTAAATTGATGGTATGCATTTGAAACAGATCACGCATATTGACACCTGATATAGCGAAATTCATGAACCAATCCTGCCCATAAAGCCACAGCATGATAAATCCTCCCGCAAAAGCGACAAATACGCCCGAAAAGTGAATAGATGATGCAATGACGGTTTTGAACTGAAAGAAAAGGAGCAAGAATATTACGATCAAACTGATGGGTATTACGATAGACAATCTTTTTACTGCTCTAATCTGGTTTTCATAACTACCTGAAAATTTATAGCTAATTCCAGCAGGAACGATTAATTCCCCAGCATCAATTCTTTTTTGAATAGCTTCTTGTGCATCGTTTACAACATCTACTTCTGCATTGCCTTCTCGTTTATCGAAAAGAACATAACCAACTAAAAAAGTATTTTCACTTTTGATGGCTTGTGGTCCCCTTACATATTCAAAATCGACTAATTGTGAAAGTGGAATCTGAGCCCCCACAGGTGTAGGAATCAATATCTTACTTAAGGACTCTGGGTCATCCCTTAATTCTCTTGGATAACGCACTCTAATTGGGAAACGCTCTCTACCTTCGACTGTAGAAGATATTTTCATTCCACCAATAGCGGTTTCAATACTTTGTTGTACGTCTTCAACATTAAGTCCATATCTTGAAATTTCATCTCTGTTAATATTAAGGTGCAAATAAGGTTTTCCGACAATACGATCGGCAAATACTGCTTCGGCCTTAACGGATGACACTTCTTTTAGTATCACTTCTAATTGCATCCCAAAATCCTCAATGGTTTTCAAATCAGGACCATATACTTTTATTCCCATAGGAGCACGCATACCAGTTTGCAACATCACTAACCGCGTTTCTATAGGCTGCAATTTTGGAGCGGAAGTGACCCCTGGTATTTTGGTTACTCTTATTATTTCATCCCAAATATCATCTGGCGATTTAATCTGTGACCGCCAGTTACGGTAGAATTCACCATTATCATCTTTGATTAAATCCTTTTCGGTAATCCCCTGCTTCAAAGCTTCTTCATTGGTTAGGGTATCTTTATGAACGGTAATGAATCTGTCTTTTTTATCTACTTTAAAATGAACCCTATGACCCTCTTCATTTAAAATGAATTCAGGCTTATAATTGATGATGTTCTCATACATTGAAATAGGTGCTGGATCCAATGCAGATTCTACACGACCTAACTTTCCAACTACTAAATCCACCTCTGGAATACTTCCCAAAATCATATCTAATTGTCCTACCACATTCTTATTATATTCTAATCCTGAATGTGGCATTGAGGTTGGCATTAATAGATAGCTGCCTTCATTTAAAGATGGCATAAACTCCGAACCTATTCCAGGAAATCTATTTGAGGCGGCTTGCCAACCCGAAGTTTGTCTAATGCTTTTCCATCCTACAGTTTCAAAGCCTTTAGCTACAATTCCAAAAGTACTATCGAATCCAATCCAAATCAATACTCCAAAAAACAGCGTCACAAAAGGGATAAGCATAAATTTTCCTTTATTTTGCAAACACCATCTTAATACAGGTGTGTAAAAATGAACAATAGCCATTAATGCTGCCAAAATAATTCCAATCAAAAACAAAACAAAAAAGTAGTTGATAATAATACCGTTTTGAGGGCCTAATGGCATCCACTCTTCTGTAAGAAAAAAAGAAGCAATGAAAATCGTTAGCCCTAAATTGATGTAATTGGGAAATGCCTTATATTTTTCGGACCATCTGGGTTCTAAAATATTATTTATTCCAATTAAACTGAGAGCCAGTGGTAATATCATCCAGGCATAAATCGAGAATATAATCCCCGCCACGATCAATAGGATGCCCCAGAATCTGCGAACCCTTTTTTTGTTATAGTCGATGCCAAATATGAAATGTGCGAAGGCTGGTAGTATAACAAGACCCAGAGCAAAAGCACTTAACAATGCAAAAGTTTTGGTAAAGGCTAATGGTCTAAAAAGTTTTCCTTCGGCAGATTCCATAGCAAAAACAGGGACAAAACTGACTACTGTAGTAGCTAACGCCGTGGTAATTGCCGATGCCACCTCAATGGTCGCCTTATAGATTACCTGCATTAGTTTCTTACCTTTTACTCCATGGTTTTCGGGCATTTCTAGATGGCGAATAATATTTTCTATGAAGATGATCCCGACATCGACCATGACCCCAATAGCAATAGCTATACCCGAAAGTGCCACTACATTGGCATCTACTCCTGCATATCGCATGACGATAAAGGTCATTAATACACCAACTGGCAATAAACTCGAAATGATAATAGAAGCTCGTAAATTCAGTACCAGAATTAACACAACAATTATACTAATCAGAATTTCGTGTGATAGGGCATTTTCTAGAGTCCCAATGGTCTCATGTATTAGTTGTGTACGGTCATAAAATGGAATAATGGTTAGTTGACTTTCAACTCCATTAGCCAATGTCTTTTTTGGTAATCCTGGAGCTATTTCCTTTATTTTTTCCTTTACATTATTAATAACTGCTAATGGATTTGAGCCATATCTTGCGACTACAACTCCGCCTACAACTTCCGCCCCACCTTTGTCAAGCACCCCTCTACGCGTAGCAGGCCCTAAACTAACAACTGCAATATCTTTAATACGGACGGGAACGTTATCCTGAACGGCAACAACGGCTTTTTCAATATCTTCTGTTTTTTTAACGTATCCTAAACCTCTTACGAGATATTCCGCTTGGTTGATTTCTATGGTTTTTGCGCCTACATCCTTGTTAGATTTCTGTACAGCCTGCATTACTTTGTGCAATGGAATATTATATGCTTTAAGGGCATCTGGGTTTACATCTATCTGATATTCTTGTACGAATCCACCAATGGAAGCAACTTCAGAAACACCATCAACGGCATTAAGTCCATATTTTACATAAAAATCTTGTGCGGTTCGTATTTCGTGTAGATCCCAACCACCAGTAGGGTTGTTATCTTTGTCTCTGCCTTCTAAAGTATACCAATATACTTGACCCAACGCAGTTGCATCTGGTCCCAAGGTTGGGGTTACACCATCAGGTAATAGACCTGCCGGTAACGAATTTAGTTTTTCTAGAATACGAGAACGCGACCAATAAAATTCTATATCATCATTAAAAATAATATAGATACTGGAAAATCCGAATATAGAAGAACTTCGAATGGTCTTTACACCCGGTATTCCTAATAAATAAGTAGTCATTGGATAGGATATCTGATCCTCGATATCCTGTGGAGAACGCCCTGGCCATTGTGTAAAAACGATTTGCTGGTTTTCTCCAATATCGGGTATGGCATCGACTGGTACGGGATCCTTCGGAAGGAATCCTGTGTCCCAATTAAAGGGAGAAGTAACAACTCCCCAAGTAATTAAAGTTATTAAAATGAGAACGGTAACCAGTTTGTTCTCTAAAAAATATTTTATGAGTTTATTAAGCATTTTATGAGATTATTGGGTTGGAAATAAAAGAAATGTTCCAAAGGCAATAAATACCTATGACCACGCTAAATCAATAGCATGGCAATTAATCATAAATATGCTCTCAAATAAGGAAAGTTTGGTCTATAACTTGAATATCCCTGACCAAGAGAGGAGGTGAGTAATTTTTAAAAGAATTGAAATCTGTTTGAGGTTCAAAAAACAGATTTATATAGGTGTGGATAAATACGGCAACAAATATCTGTTGGCTTTTTTCTATCTTGTCAAAAGACGTTTTTAAAGTTTCCTGTCCTTTAATAGTAATTTGTTCATCACTACAGCAATCTTTTTTAGAAATATCACACTCTGATG
>TARA_R110002012_G_scaffold33079_3_pt1 | contig 16452 bp, 23 predicted proteins | sample TARA_R110002012 | Tara Oceans TARA_R110002012 (sample SAMEA4396515) | marine metagenome | biome: Westerlies Biome; feature: [DCM] deep chlorophyll maximum layer (ENVO:01000326); material: water (ENVO:00002006), including particulate matter (ENVO:01000060) such as... | depth 40 m
TCAGGAGTTCCTTCCAACTTCATATAAGGATTAGATGGTTTGTCTTTCTTCTGCTCCATCTTTACTGTTGGGTTCATACCCAACTTGACTCTCTTCTTTGACTTTCTATCTGATACAGCAGCCTGTATATCTGTGTTGGGCTCAAACATACCTGTTCCTGCTGCTTCTCTTACTGGAGTCAAATCCTTAATTGCCTTGATTGTCTCCTTCTTTCTACGAACAGTACCACTTCTAACTTTCTTTCTGATTCTTTTCTGAGTGGCTAATGATCTTTGTGCATGGCCTCTTCTAATAACTGTATGCCTTGGAACCATTCTTGTAGTTCTTACTGAACGAGTTCTTCTAGCTGTGTTTGTGCTCATTGGTTGAGCATCAGCCATCACCCTAGCTGATACTGACTTTGATCTGTCCTTCTTCATTTGATACTCTAACAAATCAGCATCTTCCTCAAGTGCAGCACCTTGGCTAATAAATGAGTTAACTCGTGCAAATCCTTGTTGGCTGGCATTGCCTGATCTGTCTTCATTAAATGATTCAATTCCTCTAATGTATACTTCAATTATTGTTTCAAAATCATGACCACTCTTGACTGACTTCAGGAACAATGCATTTAAGTCTTGCTCTGTTATCTTAGATGGTAGATCACCTAACTTACTTTTTGCATTTTTCTTTTTCATAATTGTCTTCGTTTCATCTGGAGATGGTGCCTTATGAAGAATTGTATCAGGGTGTGATTTAGTAAGACCAGCTCCTGGAACAACGAAAGCCGTCTCTTGTACATTTTCACGAACTCCTGAGCGCTTTGAGAGTCTTGTTAGCTCAGCCTTTCTTTGTCTAGGCAACATTCTTTTTGCAATCCTTTGCACAATCTTTTGACGCATTTTAACTTTTTTGTCAATAACTGACTTGGATGCAGCTGTAAGTTTAGAGTACTGCTGACCTTTTTTACCAGCAACTCTCTTTCTCACTGCACGAATAGCAGCCTGTGCAGACCGCTTTCTAATGTTCTTTTCAGGAACCTTACGGGACTTATACAATCGCTTCATTCTTTTAAGTTTTGGACGATTGCGGCGCATGTGCAGCCTTTTCTTGACTCTCATCTGAATGGAGAGTGCTTCATCTTGCTGATCCATTTCGTTTTCTTCCTTAACAGGGTTTTTATTTTGATTTCTTTTACTCTGTCTAACCATTTGAACAAGCCTTGTGGCATGTTTAGGATTACTTAATAAGTCATTTGTACTTTTTGAAATATTTTGTGTCGCCTGTCGAACTAATGGTTGTCTGATTATCTCACCTTTGCTTGCAGCATCTAGGCCTTGTTTCATTTTTGCAGTAGGTGTTTTAACTTTTAAAATATTTTTTAGCTTCAATAAAGATGATCGTTGTACTTTATCAGGATCTGTTTCTTCAAACGTTTTTAACTTTCTATCTAAATTCTTTTGAGCGGACTTTTCCTTTGTCTTCTGACGAGAGGTCTTATCGTCTCTTGGATCTTTACGTTCCATTGATCTTTGTTGAAAACCTGAAGGTTTATAATTAACTCTCTCCACAAATGGTTTCAACTTCACGCCTCTCTCCTTCTCTACTTTTTTATTTGTTTTATCGAGCAGTTCTTTGGTGTTGTTACCATCAAATCCAGTGACGGGTTCTGGAGGATCTCCAGCAACCCAATCACCTTTTGTTTGATCCTTTTTAGGATCAATTTGAGTTGGATAATGAGTATAATCTTCATTACGCTTCATGCTGCAACCTCAGTCATGATCTCGTCAACATCAGCATGAAGAGCTTTAGGAAGTCCAGCTTTAAAGGACATACGATCTCCAGCATTAGCATATGCTCTCATCTTTGTACCGGATATACCTTCAGTACCAGATGCATTAGGATCTCGTTTACCAGAAGACTTCATAGTAATTGATTTGAAGTTGTAATACCCATGCCTGGATTCTTTACCATTATGAGCTCTTAGGACATCACCAAACTCATCAGACTTATCAGATATGACAGTCAGGTGAGTGTGACCTTCAGCATAGAGCCTAGCAGCATGGTAGAATATTGACGGATGCTCTTTAGATGCAGCCGAGACTTTCATACCAGCTGGTACGACCTTCTTCAGGTAGGATATCTTTTTTTCAGGAGATACTGGATTCTTCTTCTTGTCATGGCTATGTGAAGCGATGACCTCAGCATGCCCACCGACACGTTTAGCCTCTTCGTGGACAGCTAGAATCATTTTTTCGTGACCTACTGTAGGAGGATTCATCCTACCGAAGGCGATTACTGCATATGTCATTCCAGGTTTTCCTTAGACTTACTGGTTACTCTTCTCATATCTTATTATCACATATCCCCGGTATGAGGTCAACGGGGTTCAACAATGAATTTCATCTCAATCTATTTATAATCCCATTGATTTTAGCTGGTTTTTCGTCTCTTCAAACGTCTGACCATAAATTGACCAACGAAACATCAATCTTTCGTGTTCTCCATTCATTGTAACATAGTGAGTCCAGTTTGTATTCAGCAATGCAACCTGATAGTAGTATCTCCAGTCCATATCAGTCTTATAATAATCGATATGCTGGCCTTTGACATCACCTTCGCTGAGATAAGCCTGGTTCTCATACGTAAACTCAATAGGAACAGGTGTTTCATCTCCTGCCCATTCTCTACAAAGTAAAACATTAAGACTACACCGAGATCCTAACATTTTATCCTTATAGTATGATTCAGGGAAATTCTTAAATCTTTCACCTGGTGGCTTTTTGCGAAATGAAGCATATGCCTGACCTGATGGAGCAATGGCACTATCATAATGTATAGGATATGCAAACCAAGACTTATTTCTGAAATACCATACAGCACTATTTTTGAATGAGAAATTCTTACACAATTCTTTTAGATATGGATATCTATCAATTGTTAGGTGGGGCTGCTCGATATTATCTATCAAGTTATTGATTTCTGGATAATACCAACCAGCCCTATGCCACCCATCTTCTTTATCCGGATCAGTCCAAGGCCAACCTTGTGAACCTTGATCGTCCAACAATTCTCTATAAATGTTTGTTAATTCAGCTTTATCAAAAGGATAGTCGAATGTGAATATTCTTTCATCATCTATTTGACCATCTAAGTAACTTTGTATAGGTCTCTTGCTAACAGTAACAGTAGGAGCATCATCGATACTCCTTCTTGGTACGTTTGGAAACTTCTGCATACTATACCTTGAAAATTATACTTCCTCAGTAGAAACTGTAGACATTGTATAAGCCCTATCAATACTATCGTCAGTTACTTTGGATTGATAAGCTGCAACTGCTGCATTAAGATCATCAGTACTTGCATAATAAGCATGTGAAAAAGCAACACCATCTTCTAAAAAATATTCTGTTGCTTTTGTTTGCTTACTAGAAACATTATAAAGTGCTGAACCATCACCTAGATCACAGGCGGTTTTGAATTCATCAACTGACGACCAAACTTTATCGGTGTCACTCTTTAAGATGTATTTTTTCTTGACCCGGATAGCCATAAGATTATTCTCCTGATCGATAAGCTGTCACAGCAGCGTCCCATTGATCATCATTGCCAGCTTCTTCTGACAAAATGTATGCAAGACGGACAGCATCTCTGCCAGCAATCTTATGCTGATATCCATCATCAGATTCAATCTGTTTCTCAGCAAGACCAAGGTAGTTGTCACGTACAGCAGCGTGCATTGCACTAACAGGAATACTCATATTTTTTCTCCTAAGTTAAAATCGTTATATTACTATTTATAAGTTAGTTTTTACGGGCAAGATACAGCAGGTTTCATTTTATCCTGTGTAATTCGTTCAATCTGAATACGATCTTGAGGTACCTTACATATTTCTAATATCTCACCATATGTAGATTGGTTTTTTCTAGCATCGAAGAATATTATTGGAAATTCTTTAAAATATTGATACGCTAGTTTAGCAAAATCCTTTTCAAGAGGAGCAAACTCAGCTTTAATTCTAGGATCACTTCTCATAATATCAATTATTTTACCACCAACTTCTGTCCTTGTCTCGTCTGTAAAACGAGTAATATCCTTATACTTAACAGCAAGTTCTTTAATCTTTAAAGCCGTTTTTAGGCTGCTAGGAACATTTTTTTCGAGATCAACATCAACTTTATCTGGATTTGCATTAACTTTAAAGGCACCTAAAAAGAAGCCGGTATATTGATTAGCATATGTTCCCTTCGCAGGTTTTTGTACAGCTTTTACCTCATAAGTACCATTACGTTCTGTAATAATATCACCGGGTGCCTGTCCTGCTAGACTAATATTATTAACCAAAAGATACAATATTAATTCTCCAGGACCTTGTTTACCATATCTGTACTTAAACACATCCTTATAAACATCTTTTTGACCATCTTCTTTAAGTTTTTTTATTGACTTGTTGATGGCATCTTTTTTTAAACCTTCAACAAACAAATCTTCAGTAAGATTAGGAAACTGATACTGTGCATATAATCTTCTAATTGCTTTTTGATTTTTTATAAGAAATTCATTATCTTTAATGTTAAATGATGTGCGGCCTAATGCTTTTTTAATAAAAAGATTATCTTCTTTTTCTAGTTTTGGGTCATATGCCATTTGGGATTCCTACTTCCACTCTATTTGTTCTTCCATTGCATACTTGGCCATCTCAATCCAATCTTTATCATCTTCACCTACTATTATCCACATCTTAGATATCCAGGCCATCTGATCTTTGATTGTGTCTCTATATTTAGGATCAAGATGGTCGCCCCTGATAAAATGGTTTTCAAGCACATTCATTTTATCAAAGACGACATCTCTAAGACTAACTTTTTCTTCGGTCACAAACCTAACACCCTAACTGCTGAATCTAAACCTTTACTAGGTTTATATCTGTTTCTGAAATAATCTTCCAGCTGCTCCATGTAGAATGAAACATCTCCTTCTGTCTCATCTTTAGCTTGTTGAAACAGGTTTACGAGAGATCTTGTATCAATCCTATCAGGTCCATCAAATGCTGCTGCCTGATATTTTTTACCGGGTCGCTGATTCATGAATAGCCTCCAAGTTTAGTTTTGCATCTTTTAAAGTACGACAAGTAAAAGGAATATGATCCTGATACTGTGCTGTATATTTTTTACCACTCTTCTTGTCGTTAGGATGTATAATAGCACATCTTTCATCTTCCATCCGAGTGTTAATGTCATAACCTTCGTGAAACACAAATCCTAGATCATGTCTCACCTTACACCATCTAATCATAATATCTCCAAATTGATTATATTAGTGTCAACGAGCATACAGGCTAACCTTACTGCATTGTTCTTAGAATATTTAGAATTACCTGTCTCCCTATAGCTCTCAAGAAAGAAGTGAACGTACTGTTCATGGCAATTATTTTTCTTACAAAACACAAATCCGTCCATAAAATCCTGTGAATTCGGGTATAAATCCATCTCGTCAACCTTCATATATTATAAATACTTTTGTTAGATTAGTCAACAACCTTTTACAGAGAATATTTATGATATTTCAAAAATTCTCATCTTCCCCAGATAATATAAAAAAGGCCCGGAAAATCCATTCCGGGCCTTTGCCGTTAATCAATGATGGATTGGCTGAACCCCACAGATCCGAAGATAGCCCAATCATTTCCTGTTGTCGACTCTGACACTTGCCACTAGATACACCGCCCCCACGGTAATCTAACACACATTGATTGCACTTATTTATATAATCCTAGACTGCAGCCAGAAAATATTTAGGTGTGACCCCATCAAATCCACCACCCAAATTAAGATGACGTGCTAACCTGTAGGCCTGTGCTTTGCTACCAAAGGTTTGGATAACCTGATCTGTCTGTGTTTCAAGCACATACCACTTCTTATCTTTCTTAACCACATAGTTTTTCATACGAACTCCTTAAATGCATCCCGCATCTTTGTATTAGCTTCAGTTTGGTCAAACACAGGTTCATCTATCAAATCATCCTGTGCTGATTGCTCGGTGTTATAGAGAGTCATCTTAGCACGATCCACACCAACAACAAATCGTCTATTATTTGCTAGATCAGAATACCTATTCTTCAACTGCTTGATAAGTATCTGATTAAGGTCTTCTAGTTCTTCGGTGCTAATAAGTGCAAACATGAAGTCAGCAGTCGCCGGCAGACCAAAGCTCTCCGAGGTGTCTTCAAGCCCCAAGTCACTAGACGTGAAGCCCGATCTTGTGGTTTGTGTCGCAGAGACGACTGGCACGTCATATTCCACAGCGAGTCCTCGTAGCTCTTCTGCAATTGCTTTGATATACGTATACGAATTGACTCCAGCACCATACTTAATCCTTGCACTCATACAAATGTTAAGATAATCAACATATACAACATCAGGTACAAAATTACGTTTAATCTTCAACTCATTCAATAAATATCTAAAATGGTTTGCTCCAGCACCTGTTGTAGGATACTCTTTAATGACAATCTTACCTTTATGGTTTTGTCTTATTCTATTGATCTTCTTATCATATACATCTTGTGGAAATGTATGAACCTCATCAATAGTAACACCCATAAGGTTAGCATCAATACGTTCTGCAATCCTTTCTTCAGCCATCTCTAATGTTATATATAGAACATTTTTATTATCTCTAAGATTAGCAGCAGCACAATGACACATAAACATGCTTTTGCCAACCCCAGTCCCAGCCAAGGCAATATTGAGTGTTTTCTTTGAGAGCCCTCCTTTTGTAATGTCATTAAGGAGGTCAATATCGAATGAGACTTTGACTTCTTTTCTGTGGTAGTATTCAAATCTTTGTTCGGCATCATCTAAGAAGTCGTGACCAATGTGAGGATCAAAACTAACAGAAAGAGCATCACTAAGTATAGTTGGGAGTGCTCCCCGCCCCTTGTCACTCTTTCCGTCAATAACACTAATTGATTCCATAATTGCATTGTATATCGCCTTATCTTGACAGAACTGTTCTGTTTGATCTAACAGCCATTCTAAGTTAGCATCACTATCGTTGCTATAATTAGAAAGCTGAGCACTAACACCCTCGTACTGCGTTTCACTAAGATCCTCAGAATCTTGGCTGCCAATACGTATCGCTTCAACTGTTGGTGGTTTATTGTATTTCTCAAAGTACTCTACAATTCCTTTAAATATAAACCGGTCACTATAATCATGAAAGTACTCAGCTTTAAGGTATGGTATTACTTTACGAACATATTCTTCATTCTGAATCAGGTTGTTCAGTATCGTCTGTTCGATCATCAACTACTCCATAACTAAATTTATCATTAACATGCTTTTCAATTACCATCATCACTTTATCATTAAAATATTTTTCTGGTTCCTTCAGTATTGCTTTAGGATATACTTTCTGTCCTTGATCCGTTTCTATACGATTTGCGGAAGCATTCCAAACACCAGAACTAACAGCAAGCTCAACCATGCCGTAATAACGGTCCAGGCCAGTATCATAGTTAAGTAAACATTCAACTTCTTTATTCTCCTTACTAAGACGTGACTTAAACATCTTCACTTTGATAATATTACCAACAACATCCTTACCATCTCTTTCTTTCTTTTTAGATAGATAAGCAATAGTAGATGCTGCATACTTCAATCCACTACCTCCGCCCATTTCTTTCATTGGAATGTAACTACCAATGACTTCATAGACGTGGTTTGTAACTATCATGGGTACTTTTACTTTTGCAAGTTTAAGCGTAAGCACACGGAATGTCCCACGAACTAGTTGAGACTTAGTCATGTCTCTAACATCCTTACCTTCTGCACTATCAGATAACTCTTTCTCGGTTGATAGAATACCAAGCGAATCCAATACCATTAACATAGGCGGACGTTTATTCTCTGGAGTCTTTTCATATTGTTCCAGAGTCCTTAGAGCATGTGTTCTAAACTTCTGAATAGAATCAGGCTCAGCAATAATTACTCGTTGTGTATCAATACCTCTACTCTCCATCATTCCTTTCGTAATAGCTGCCTCAGTGTCGTAATAAACAACACCTCCGGTAGGATTGTCATTCAAGAACTGTGTAACAACTCCAAGAGCAAAGAATGTCTTTCCAGTTGTCGATTCACCAGCAAATGCGGTAATCTTATTATTTGGTATACCTCCATACACACTACCTGATAGTACAGCATTTAGAACATACGAACCAGTATCAACAGTTCCAGAATATTCAGCAGAACCTAGACCATCTGCAACAATAGATGTATCTTCGTCCTTGATGTCATCTGCTAAGTTCCTAAAGAAATCACTCATTCCTATCTCCTAATCAATACTTAAAATATCTTTGGTTTTTAATTCTACTGAACCCTTCCGACTATAATACCTCTTTCTACGCTTTGCAGTCAACATCAAACCTTGGTTTGCTGCAATTAATAGTAGAACAGCCAAAGGATCAAACACCCAAATAATAACAATAATAACCCATCTGACAGCAGTCTCCAAAACATCTCGATCGGCTTTATCGTGGTAAAATAATTCTGCAATATACCTAATAGGCCCAACATCAGCTTCTAGCTTCAGTTGTTCTTTTCTAAGTCCAGCTGCCTCATCATTAAGAGTTGTGATGCTACTTGATGCCTTATCGATAACTCCATTAAGCTCGGACCTTTCTCCTCGTTGGGAGTTTCTGGTTGCAATGCTTCCCTCGGGTCCACGAATGCGGCTGAACTCGATAAGAGTCTCAACTTGAGTATCGAGCTGTTTGATAACGTTTTCTGCATCTTTTATTATCCTTTGTTCATTTTTTATTCTATCTTCAATCAATGTTATCTGTAATGTATTATCACCACCTTGTAATGTTTGATCGATATGAGCTTTTGATAGAAAGCCAAAGATACCTAAACTTGTAATAAACATTAAGACAACAACAGCAAATACAAGATAGGATTTAAGTAGGATAGGTGTTTGTTTCCAGTTTTGATATAACCACGAAACAGATACCAATTTACCTATCTCTAAAACTGTACCCATGATTGCAATGGGAATAGCTGCAGCTGCAAATATAGCAATCAGCCCGACAATAGAATACCAGGCTGCAACTGCTGAGATAGCAATAGCAATTATTAACGCTAGATAGTTAATCAACCGTTATAAACTTCCGTTAACTTATCTCTAAACTCTTCAACCTTATCAAGCCTATTTGGCCAATAGATATATTCCTTTTCAGGATTCTTTTGAAGATTGTTTAAAAGTGGAATGATCATATTATATAGAGCATCAATCTTATCAGCAGTAGCTTTTGATACTGCCGATACCTTTTTTACTTCTTCTACTTTGTCTTGTACAGCTTCTAATTCATCAGCATCCATTGCTGTGAATCCAAAATCAAAATCTCCTGCCATCAGAAAAAGTCCTCCAACGTTGCTTGTCCACGTTCCAATTTCCATTGTATAGTCTCAGCTATATTCTTCATTGGCTCCAAGAAGCTCTTCTGAAATTGCTTCTCATAGTCAATGTATTGTGCAATGTTAAACTGCTTAGGTAGTGCACTACTAATTGCAAGCACATTCTCTCTAGCTGGGTTAGGTAATCTCAAATAACAAAACTTAATCTTATCGCCTTCATAGATTGGATTGTATTGTTGTTCGATATCATGTTCTTTTAACATGTTGTTAAAGACTAGTGCACCACGAACATGAATTGGTGTTCCTTTATTGTAAATTGTTACATCGTTCTTATATTTATCTAAACCTTTAACTCCTCGAGGAAATGCAACATCTTCAAACGACAAGCTCGTGAACTTACTTCTAAAGTTAGCAACAAAGTCCATAAGAGCCTTTTCATCTTTTTCAAAGATTAGCCTTAGAGCAGCTTTCATATTATCTCTACAGATCAGAGGAACAGATGAACGTTGAGTCTCAAGACCCATAACTTTCATTTGAGGTTCATTATATCTTACACCTTCCATATCATACACATGAAGTGCATATCGCTTCTTAGCAGTCCATATACCTTTATCAGCTATGGCTTCTCGTTTCATGAACATTTTCTGTTCGTATGCATTAACATGCTTAGCGAGCTTCGTAAAAGTTTTATCGATAAATGGTTCAAATACTTTTCTAGCGGCCACATCCATCCACTGCAAGATATCCCCATGTGTAGCTTCTTTTTCTTCAAATGTCTTTTCAACCAATTTATCAAGAGTGATATACATTGAATCCGTATCACAAGCAATAACATAGTCCACTCCATTTGTATCCAAAGTTTTATTGAGGTAATCATTAATATGTTTCTCCATCCAGCGTATTGACAACTGACCAGATAATGTAATTGACTCTGCGTATCTAATATCAAACCATCTGAAGAATTCATTACCAAGTGCACCATAAGCACTGTTCAATTGAATCTTTTTAGCCATCTGCATGTTATCTGCTTTAGCAATATCAGCAGATAAATCCTTACCAGTGTCTTCTTGCTCTTGTTTTAACTCATTCATCCTGTCCTTAAACACAACTCGGTCATTGTACATCTTTTCCATCAACGATGCCATGAAACTTCTGAAGTCTCTTGTATACAGCTCACCAGCACCGGTGCATGTTAAGTTGTGATCTTTTAGATATTGTTTTAGTTCAGGCTTCTCATCAAGCACACCATCCATTATATGATCGACATGGAGATTTGCTTTAGGAAGTAATAATTGTTTTGGAAAGGTACCAACGTGTGTTTCAGGTCCAATGTTATACTGCATAATTAAATGAGGATATAGACTGTTTAGGTCAAACGACATAACCCAATTATGCATTCCAGTTTGAGGTTCTTTAACATAAGCACCTTCAACCTGACGTTCTTTTTCACGAATGTCCAAAGGAGGGATAGCTATTTGTCTAGCATGCAAATAATTATGAACTAAGATGTCCCACATACGAACAGAGGTAAATGCATCAACCGCATTAACTTTACCATCATAAGCAATAGCAAAGATCAGATCAATTAGACCTAGCTTCTTATCCAACTTATCAACAAGCTCAACATCTCGAATATTATATTCGATGAACTTTTGATAGTCATTCTTATACAATGATAACAGACCATCATACTCGCTGTAGTCTAGTTTCTTCTCACCAAGCTCAACAGCGCTGATGTTATCAAGACTGTAGCTTTCTTGCTGAGTGTATGTGAACTTTCTATACAAAGTAATGTAGTCGAGAGTACTTACACCAATAATATCTGGACGTTCAACTTGTAGTGGTTTCTCGCCCCACTGTCTTATGTTAAACTTACGAGCACCAATCAAACCAAAAGGACTGAGCTCCATTGCCTTATGGGCACCAACAATCTTAGCAGTCCTATAAACAATGTATGGGATATCAAAATGTTCTATGTTCCAACCAGTAACAACATCAGGATCAATTGCAGCCCACGAGTCAACAAATCTAGCAAGAAGATCCTCTTCATCTCTACACTTGTGATACTCAACATTGTATTCTACATTAGGCTCATAATCACCACAACCAAAAACAATAACCCTATCTCTATACTTCATAGTGATAGCAGTTACAGGTTTAGCATGTTCCTCAGGTGTAGGAAAACCTTCATCAGCTGCAACCTCAATATCAATGTTGACAACTTTGATTAGACTCATGTCGTAATCAACAACACCAGGATATTCATCATTCAGATATACAAACTGAAAGTTTTCTGATCCATAGACTTTATGATTGGAAATACCTCTATGTTCCCAGCTATACTTTCTTCGAGCTGCCATAGTTGGAAAGTCAATACGTTGCAATACTTTACCATCAATAGAATGGAAGCCAGAAGGTCTAGCTTGATTCTCAACAAACATATAAGGTTCGTAATGATGTCGGTCCATAAACCGCTTACCATCGTCATAACCAATATGGAAAAGTGTATTGCGGACATCTCCGCCAACTTTTTGCGAGAAGCCATACTTCTTCAGATTACTATCCAAAGAGGGGAGCCGGTACTCCCAACAACCGGTGTAAAATCTCATACTATATTTATACTACCAAAAGAGTTATACGTCAACTCTTATTGTTGATGGATCAAGTTGATTAAGTGATTGTAGGTTAGCAAACCTATCATACACTAACAACACAGATTCTGATATTGATAATGTTCTACCATTGCTATCAATTTGCTCAGTAGCAGCAACGTGCTCTGTACCTGTAGCACTAATTAAAGGCCTCGCAAAATACGTTGTATACGTAGCGAATGGTGCTGAACCTACTGGCTCAATTGGACTAACTGACATTCCTCATCCTATCTACAAGTCTACTTGCTCTGTTATTAACTTGGCTATACCATCTACTGTCAACCATCTCATCAGCAGCTGCATCCCAATCACGTGCATCTACTCCACGTTTCATTCCAGCAAATTTTGATAGTCGAGGTCGACCCATGTTAAACATCATGTTTGCAATTATATGCTGAACATCTTCTGGCAGATCGTCAAAGTCTGGGTAAAGGATGTTGCAGTCAGACAAGACTGTTTCAAGATCTGATTCGAAGGCTTCTTTAACTCTATCTGGTGAAACTGGTTCACCTTCTTCACCGGGATATTCTGGATCGCCTTCAATGACAAGGTGGCCAATACCAAAAGTAGGATAACCAAGGTGATCCAAATACACATGGTACCGAACTCCTTCATCAATCTCCAATTCCTCTCTAAGTTTATCTACATTCATAATGATCTCCATCTATGGGATATTTTTTGCGAAAAGGGGGCCCGCAGGCCCCCTTATTTATTACTCCTGAAGAAGTACTTTCGAGTCACCGAGATCAATCTTGCGAGGCTTCTTTTCTTCTGGAAGTCTCCGCTCACATATTACAGTAAGGACGCCGTCTACGTACGCCCCCTCAATAATCTCAACATACTCCGCCAGGGTAAATGTTTTGTGGAACCTACGGGCCCCAATACCTTTGTGGATATAATCTTTTTTGCCATCATCTTTGACTTGTTTCTTTTCGCCATCGATATGTAAGACGTTTTCTTTGACTTCGACATTGAGCTCCTCCTTAGAAAATCCGGCCAATGCTACTTCAATAACGAAGGTATCATCACCTGTTCTAATTAAATTGTATGGTGGATAACTTTCGGACACGTTAGCGTGACCGTTAAGTTGTTCAAGTGTATTGAACATCTTGTCGAAACCAATTGTTGTGCGGAAAAATGGATCATTAAGATCCAATAGTGTTCTAACCATTTTAGATACTCCTTAAAGCAAGTATATGTTGTGTCACCCAAACTGGCGTGACTATATTAATATAGGTCCTTAGCCGTTGAAAGTCAACGCTTTTTCCCTATGTTATATTTAGGAATTAATTCCCATTGGTCTTTGTCTTTGAACGAAATTATTTTTGTTTGGCTAAGAGGTGCTACTGGTTCTGAAGTTCTTTCTGGATCATTAATTTTAACTAATCCCCACTCTTCTAACAAGTTAGCAATTGTATTACGTCTACCCATATCCTCTTGATCAAAGTTCGTTGGCTTCCCATCCAACGCAAATAATTCCTTGAAATGCACAATATAATATTTTTGTTGTTTATGAAGAATATGACAACTTTGATACAACGCCTTATTCTTTCTTGAAGCTACACCAATCCTTGTTAGCGTTTCTTTGACCTTCAAGAAATCTTCATCGTTTCTCAATGTCACTTCTACCATAGAATCAATCGACCCTACGCTCATCTGTTATACCTCTGGTTAATTTTGTTCTTATTTCTTCTTTTTGTGCAGAGGACAAAATTGATAGCACTTGTTGTGCTTTTTTGTTCGAATATCCATAATACATCTTTACCATTTCTAAATCATCATTATCCTCTGGCTTCACCCACTTTGCAAATCGCTTCTTGGGCCTTATGCTATTTAGCAAATACTCGTATTGGAGCTTGTTATCAGCATTATGGAGGATATTCATCTGATTAGCGTAAAATAACGTATCAGGAAAGTAAGATAGTTGTCTGTTAGTCAAAAACGGAATATAGGATGATTCAGCTAGTTCATCATTCTCTGTATCTCTCATCATGTTGTTTTTCTTATGATTGATGCTATTTACAAAGTCAAACGGCTTCATTCTACATTACTCACATCATGAGCTACTCGCCACAATAACCTATCTTTCATCCCAGCGAAGTACCATCTTTTATGTAGAGTAATGTCTTGATCAGACATGATTATATCACCATCCTCCCAATCATGATGATACATATACTTATCGTTTAGTATATGGTTTTGTAGGAAGTCATGCTCTTCTTGAAAATTTGTAATCGATATCAACTCACCATACTCTGCTTGTCGAACAAAATCAAATACTTGATGAAAAGGAAAGAAAATACCAATTTTATTATACTTGGTTTGTATTAGCGGCCACGGAACATCTCTATTCACATGGTCTATAAATGATTTATCGTCACTGTATGCACCAACCTTATGGCCACAAATTACCTGTAGTGTCTTATAATATTCCTTCTTTTTGTCAGGTAAGTCAACATAGGCTTGTGCTGTATCGAGCCAAGAGGTTTTACTACCTTCAGAACCATAAACAGAATACAACGTAACATATGAATGTCTGGCACTGTTTGATGCCTTATTACAATGCCAATCCAGTTCTCTATCATGACCAAAGAAACCAGTTTGTCTACCTTCTTTCAACTTACCTGTAACTTTCATTATACCAGGAGCTTCAGTATAATCTAAGTACCTCTGCCTTCTGCTTGGTGATTCAATCTTACTAGCCCAATCAGCTCTCGCTTCAGGTGAATTAGGATCATCATAATATTTTAACTTACTAGTGTATCCTTCCATATCACCAATAGTATGGCATAACTTTTGTAACTGTTCTGCTGGTAAATCCTTTTGTCCTTTTATTACAACAACTTGATTTTCTTTTAACAATTTTCCAATCTGTATTATCTCATGATCATACAGCTCGTCCAATCTATCACACGTTACTAAGCTACCCCAATCACAATTAGTCAACTTTGAAAAGTTAAACGGCTTCATCATCAGTCTCCATTCCCTCAAGATGTTGGCCGGCACCCATCTCCATTAAGCATTTACCACAAACACTAAAATTATAATCTTCACCTTGAAGTACTACACCTAGTTCTTCTTTTTTAACAAAGGCATCACATATATCACACTTCATTTCCACTCAACTTCGGCCATTAACTCAGTCAAGCAAGCCACTAGATTAATCTCCTGATCAGCTGCAAATGCAGACTTGTATTGATAATCAGCCAGTATTAGTATAGCTTGAGGTACACTACTTTTAGCTATGTATGTTGAACAATTATCATATATCTTTCGAAACAAGATTGAAGGTTCATTATCAATATTTAGTCCAACCCACTTTCTTGCTTCAGTAAAGTTTTTCTCTTTAAGAAAAGATACAAGCGTCTTGAAGCTATCATCAGACAAAGAGGTAAGGATTCCAGGATCGATAGTACCAGAAACACCATACCGCTGTAACTCATTTAAGACTCTTCTCCAATCAGGAAAATGCATTTGGATAAGCTCAGCAACAACTTTCTTGTCATAAGTAATACTCTCCTTATCAAGGATACCCATTACTCTTTTAAAGAACTGAGTAGCAATATCTGGTTTATCTTTACTAGCAATCTTAAAATTAACAACACTGCACCTTGAGTGTAAAGGTTCAATGATCCGGTTCTTAAAGTTACATGTCAGTATGAATCCACAGTTCTTACTGAACTCTTCCATAAAGTTTCTTAGAGCTGGCTGCGTGGACTGAGGGTTGAGATAATCTGCTTCATCAAGGATGACATACTTGCGTCCACCAGAGAAACTAACAGAGGAAGCGAATTGCTTAATGTCGTTTCGTAGAGTATCGATGTTCCCACTAAGGCTACCATTAATGACAATATAATCAGAATCAAGCTCGCCCAACATAGCCTTAGCAATAGACGTTTTTCCGACACCAGCTCCTCCACTTAGTATAAGGTTAGGCACGTTTCTTTGATCGACGAACTCTTGGAACGTAGATTTTAGTTCTGTCGGCAAGATACATTCTTGGACAGTACTAGGTCGATACTTCTCGACCCACAGAAAATTTTCTTGCATTATTTAAACTCGGAGTTTTGCTCTATTGCAACCCAATATGTCAACTTCGGACCTTCGTCGTTGTTTGACGTGAATTGCGAGATACCTCGTTGTGTAATTTTACAATGGTAGTTGTATGGCATTAACTTCATGTTTTCTACTTTGAAGATAAACTTGAAGTTATGATCGGTCTCATTAGGACCAAGCACTTGAGTATAATTATCAGCTGTTGGGTTATTACTATCAATAGCTTGAACAGAAATATCCTTATGGCCTCTAATACAAATCTCAGGTAATGACATTACATTAGCAGCTCGAAGAACATTAGACAACATCTCATTAGTAATGTAGATATCCAAATCAGGATCTGGAATGT
>TARA_R110002012_G_scaffold67406_1_pt1 | contig 16417 bp, 15 predicted proteins | sample TARA_R110002012 | Tara Oceans TARA_R110002012 (sample SAMEA4396515) | marine metagenome | biome: Westerlies Biome; feature: [DCM] deep chlorophyll maximum layer (ENVO:01000326); material: water (ENVO:00002006), including particulate matter (ENVO:01000060) such as... | depth 40 m
GAAATACCTTTGGCAACGATATAAGAGCGCGTGCCCTCACCGATGTGAATCATTTTGGTGCCGGTATCGGCCTGCTGACATCCGTTCGTCACCGCAACGGAGTAAAATTCGCCAATACTCTCTTTGCCGCGCAACACACAGGAAGGATATTTCCAGGTGATCGCGGAGCCGGTTTCTACCTGGGTCCAGCTGATCCGTGAACGATCCCCACGGCAATCACCGCGTTTGGTAACAAAGTTGTAGATACCGCCTTTCCCGTTTTCATCACCGGGGTACCAGTTCTGCACGGTGGAGTACTTGATATAAGCGTCATCCAGGGCGACAAGCTCGACCACAGCAGCGTGAAGCTGATTTTCATCACGCATTGGGGCAGTACAGCCTTCCAGATAGGAGACCTGGGCGCGGTTCTCACAAATAATCAGCGTACGCTCAAACTGGCCGGTATTGGCTGCGTTGATACGGAAGTAGGTCGACAGCTCCATCGGGCAGGTGACACCTTCCGGCACAAACACGAAAGAGCCATCGGTAAACACCGCCGAGTTGAGTGCGGCAAAATAGTTATCCGCCACCGGAACCACCGTACCCAGGTACTGCTTGATTAACTCTGGGTAGTCGCGAATAGCCTCTGAAATGGAGCAGAAAATCACCCCTGCTTCACCCAGCTGCTTCTTGAAGGTCGTTGCCACTGAGACAGAATCGAATACAGCGTCAACGGCGACACCTGCCAGTGCGGCCCGCTCATGCAGCGGAATGCCCAGCTTTTCATAGGTTTCAAGCAGCTTGGGATCCACCTCGTCCAAGCTTTGCGGGCGGTCTTCCGGGCGCTTGGGTGCACTGAAGTAAGAGATAGACTGATAATCAATGGGCGGATAATCAAGATGCGCCCACGAAGGTGCCTCCATCTTCAGCCACTGACGGTAAGCGTCCAGGCGCCACTCCAGCATCCACTCCGGTTCGCCCTTCTTTTTGGAGATAAAGGCGATAGTGTTTTCGTCCAGGCCAGGTGGCAAGGTGTCGCTTTCAATATCGGTTACAAAACCGTCTTTGTATTCGCGACGAACCAACTGTTCCATTTCTTCGCTTGCCATGGTGATACCCTCCGGGCAGTTGGGTGGCGAGATTATCGCCTTCATTAATAAGTTAAGGCCTGCTGTACGTACGCGGCGTCTAGGCCGACGCCGCCGACAGGCTGATCGTTTGAATAGGTAATTGCACAGGCAGCCTGATCGGTGCTGTATCGGCCAAATGCGCCAGCGTCACGCTTTCAAGCAGTGTGCGCATCGCCAGTGAGACTCGTTGCCAGTTATCGGCGACGCTACAGGTCGCCACCAACTCACAATCGCCTTCTGCCTGGCTACACTCGGTCATGGCCACAGGCCCTTCAATCGCCGCGATAATATCGGCGGCGGTAATATGCGATGCTGGCCGAGCTAGCCGATATCCGCCTTGAGCGCCGCGCTGAGAAACCAGCAGGCCTGCACGTACCAGCATTTTGAGTGTTTTACTTACTGTTGGATGGGGCAACTGCACGGCATCAGCTAGCTCAGCCGCCGCATGCGATGCCTGCGGGTGACGGGCAATTTGCGCCATCACTACCGCCGCATAGTCTGTCAGCCGAGAAAGCTTAAGCATGTCGACTCCCCTCAATGTGATTGTCAATGCGCCACTAATTAAATAACCAGAGCGCTAATTGAGGACCATTTTAGTCCTGTATAAATTTGATGTGAAGCCCCAGAGCGAAATGGATAACAATTTACGTGCAATCACAGCACGTTCGACGCCGATAGCAACAAAAACAACAATCATTATCATTAAGGATGGTGGGTTATTATCCCTACGTTGACATCAGCCTTTGCATAGCATGCCAGCATCGGGTAATTTGCAGATAGTTATAAGTATTGATGGCCTTCATTGTAGCTGGCTATATACCCAGCCACGTTGGCGCTAACTGAGGATGAAAAGATGGATTCAGCCGTTAACAATATGGTCAACGCCTCGTTGGCGATGCAGCAGGCGCAGGTGGCCCAGCAAGCCCAGCTAAGCGTTTTCAAGGAAGCACTAGACGGGCAAGCCGCACATATTAGCGCGTTGATGGAAACCATTTCACTGGAACCCATGCTGGCCACCAGTGGCAGCGTCGGCACGCTCATCAATACCACTGCATAATTAATGCGATAGCTAATGTGATAGTTTTTGCGATAGCTAATGCGATAGTTAAATAATGTGAGAGTCAAAAAAAACAGCTCCCTGCTATTCTTGTTAATAGCAGGGAGCTGTTTTTTTAATCACCGGTTTTGTTAGCCATCGGTTTTGTTAGTAAGCGGGCCTGGCGGAGCGCGCCAAAAAAGTAGCCTCACCTCAGCACTACTTTTTAACATCGCGCTTGGGCGTTAAGCCTTCTTGACGAACTCGGATTTCAGTTTCATCGGCCCGATACCGTCGATTTTACAGTCAATATCATGATCTCCGTCGACCAAGCGGATGCTTTTCACTTTAGTACCTACTTTAACGACCAGTGAACTACCCTTCACCTTCAGATCCTTGATCACTGTCACGCTGTCGCCGTCGACCAATTCATTGCCGTTGGCATCGCGTACGCTGGACGACTCACTACTGCCCTCCTCCTCGGCAACCTTCGACCATTCATGACCACACTCCGGGCATACATACTGAAGCCCATCGTCGTAGCTAAATTCCGAGGCACAGGCAGGACAGTTAGGCAGATCACTCATCGGATGGCTCCATCGTAAGGCTAATACAAAAGACCCTAATAAGGTCTAAGAAAGCGATGGAGCCTACACGGGTTACGCAAAATGTCCAGCCGAAGCGTTATTAGCCGCGCTGATAGGTGCCGACCAGGCGGTTCATACCCAGCAAATGCGGTTCTACTTCCTTGAGTAGCTCAGCAAGCGTCAGCCCCTCCGGGAGGGAGGTCTGGTGATCGAGAGCAAGTACCCAAAAGTAATAATGGTGTAAACCATGGCTCTCTGGCGGCATTGGGCCCGTATAGCCAGGTTTGCCGCCGTCATTCATGCCCTGGGTGCCCACCGGCGTATTTTCGGCTAGTTCAAATAGATCACCAGGCAAATTATAGAGCACCCAGTGTACAAACCCATAAGCGCCCTCATTGACCAGCGGGGCATCGGGATCATGGCATATGACCGCATAGCCTTGAGTTCCCTCTGGAGCATCGTGCCATACCAGCGCGGGTGAGACATTGTCACCTTCGCCCGTGTGCTTGGAAGGAATCATCTGATGGTTCGCAAACGCGGAACTGGAAACCTTCATCGTTGAAAGTGCAAATGCCATGCTGCTCTCCTTAGTCAATCGAATAAATACTCGCCAACCCTACCCTGGCCACGCAGTCAGCGAGTCAGTTGCTGCTCGTGTTGCTGCCACCACTGCTGAGCCGTGGCGACATTCTCAGCATTGTATGCAGGATCGAGAACCACCTTTAACTGAACATAGTCGCCGCGAGTCCTCACCATCAGCTGAGGGTCCTGAGTGGCCAACTGCAGGGCATAAAGCACCAACATCTGCTCATATTCATCGGTGGTATTCAAGCGAGCAAACAGTAACGGTACAGCGGGCAGACCAAGCTCCCCTAACCGCTCAGCAGCGGTATACCAGGGTCGGCGGTTGTCGTTATCGCCGTAGTAGGTGATAAAACGCCGATCAGCTAACCGACTAACGAAGTAAGACGCCTCTTCTTCTGGGCTGTTCAATAACGGCGGCACCCACTCACTCGCCATTGAGTTTGCTGGCCGCGTTTTAGCTACCATGCTAGGTGCACTCGCTGATGCGGGTGTGAGCGCCGCGTCAGCTTGCGCTTGATTAGGCGTGGGCGCCGGTCTCATTTCGCCAGCACAGCCTGATAACCATAGACTACTTATGAGGCATATCCCGAGTCCCCATCTATTTAGCGCGTATTGCTGCATGGTCTTTTTCCCTGTCCTCGCGATTAAGTAAACCACCGCCCCTGTTTTTTTAAGCGGCGTTTTACCCAGTTATCATACATCTTTCTTAGGACTGTTTTGATACCCGGTAGCCCAATTCCCCAAGCGATCGGCACCAATGGAGGAATACGACGCATCAATACCCGGTAAGCGTCAATTCCCTCAATCAGCGTCCCTTGCGCGGTTTCGATATGCAGAGAACGCAGCGCCATGAAAGGGTCCACGCCTTTATCACGCAGAAGCTGCTCATGTTCGCTTACATCAAGCCATTGAATATCATCTGCACGGTGACCCGCCCAACGCTCGTAGCGTCGCCGCTCATTGCGGCAAAGCGGGCACTGGGCATCATAGAAAACGCTGATTGAAGTCTTATCGATCATAGGATTTCTCTGCATCAAGACGCTTTGTCACTGTCTACACTATGTCTTGTGTAGTGTGACATCTGCTGATGGTTGCGCAAACTTTTAACAAATGCTCTCTCGTTTAGGCCTTGCCGATGAATCCCGTTCTCAGTAAACAGCTATTAATCATTGCCCACGCCCCCTCACCCAATACCCAGCGACTGCGTGAAGCCGCCTACAAAGGCGCCAGCCACGAAGATCTTGAACAGCTTAATTGTGTGGTCAAAGCCCCACTAGAAGCAGGTCCAGAGGACGTACTTGCCTGTGACGCCATTGTGCTAGGGACTACTGAGAACCTGGGCTACATGAGCGGTGCACTAAAGGATTTTTTTGATCGCACCTATTATGCCGTATTAGAAAAGAAGCAGGGATTGCCCTGCGCACTCTTTATCCGCGCAGGACATGACGGTACGGGCACCCAGCGTGCAGTGGAAAGCATTGTTACCGGACTACGCTGGCGTTGGGTTCAGCCACCGCTGATTTTACGAGGGGAGTGGCAGCCGACGTTTGCCGATCAGGTAGAAGAACTGAGCATGACATTAGCGTTTAGTGTTGAAAGTGGCATTGTATAACCTGGCATTGCCTGCCTTACTGTAGATACGCAGGTTGCGACCACAGTTTTCTAGCCACCCGTCGCCAATGCCGTTTTACGGTTGTGTTTATCCAACAAACGTATGTCAGGTAGCCATTATGCATAACGTCATTGCCTTTTATGATGATCGTGTACTCGAACACGAACCCAATATCGAGGCCGATTTTTTACCCCAGCGGATCGATAAACGTATTCGTCATCTGCTGGCTGGACTTCCAGTACCGTGGAAATACCCAGAGCATCCCGGACGACTAATCGCCATCCAGCGGCTACTTGAGAAAGCACCGATTGCGGGATTACAGATCGAAGGGGGCAAAGCCGCCACCCATGAGCAATTAGCCCGGGTACACACCACCTCCTATCTGAATGAAATTTTTAGTCTGCGGGGTAAAAATGCATGGCTGGATGTGGATACCACGGCTGTCTCCCCTGGCAGTATTGAGGCTGCCGAAGTGGCGGCAGGAACCGCCATTGCCGCCGTAGAAGCGGTGATGGAAAAGCGTGCGAAAAGTGCGTTTGCACTCGTGCGTCCCCCCGGACACCACGCGGAGCCAGTGCGTGCTCGAGGCTTTTGCTTATTTAACAATGTCGCGGTCGCCGCAGCCCATGCGCGTAGTGCATTGGGCTGTCAACGCGTGCTGATCGTCGACTGGGATGCTCATCACGGTAATGGCACCCAGGATATTTTTTGGGCGGAACCCGACGTGATGTTTTTTGATGTCCATCGCGCCGCGCCCTTCTACCCCGGTTCTGGGCACCTGGAAGAGGTAGGTGCTGGGCTGGGCGAAGGCACCACCATCAATGTGCCGCTGCCAGCGGGGGCAGGTGATGAGGCATATCTCAAAGCGTTTCGGGATATTCTGGCACCGGCAGCGGCGTGGTTTAAACCCGATATCATTTTAGTGTCAGCGGGCTTTGACCCCCACTGGCACGATTTGGCCTTGAATGTTTCCTATGAGGGGTTTGGTGCACTAACAGGTTTTTTACAGCAATTGGCCAAGCAGCATTGTGACGACCGCCTGGTGTTCGTCTTAGAGGGAGGTTATAACCTAGAGTCGCTGGCAAATGGAACGCGATCGGTGCTCGCAGTACTGGCGGGTAACACCGTGCCGGTGCCTGACACTTGCGGCATTGCAGAAGTCGACGCCGCCGCGGATTTTCACCGCACCGCCTTTCTCTCTGAGTAGGGCAAAAAAGCCTCATCGGCAGGGCTGCGATAGCCGCCATGAAAAACACCCCAATCGTTGGATGAGTGTCCAACTCTTGGGGTGCAGTTCAAGGTGCCGTTGCGTTCTTACTCAAGCTAATCGCTAACGTTGGCGTCGCGATTATTTCAGCCGTTCAAACACCGTTGCCACACCTTGGCCCATGCCAATACACATGGTGGCTAGACCCAGTGTAGTGTCACGCTGTTTCATCACGTTCAACAAGGTGGTGCAAATGCGCGATCCTGAACAACCCAGTGGGTGACCCAAGGCAATGGCGCCACCGTGCAGGTTAACCTTCTCGTCCATCGCATCCAGGAAACCTAAATCTTTCAGTACCGGGATACCTTGAGCGGCGAAGGCTTCGTTAAGCTCGACCGTCTGAATATCGGCGGCGGAAAGACCAGCAATTTTAAGTGCTTTCTTCGACGCAGGTACCGGACCATAGCCCATGATCGACGCATCGCAACCCGCCACGCCGGTGGATAGCACGCGAGCAATAGGTTCTAGCCCAAGCGCTTGGGCACGCTCATAGCTCATCACCGCCATTGCTGAGGCGCCTACCGAAAGCGCTGACGAAGTGCCTGCCGTAACGGTGCCGTTACGCGGATCAAAGACAGGCTTCAGGTTCGCCATGGATTCCAGGCTGGCGTCTTCACGAATCACTTCATCACGATTCACCATGACTTTGTAGCCGCGCTGGTCGTGGCCCTCGACACCGATAATCTCGTTGTCAAAATAGCCTTTTTCCATTGCCGCCTGGGCGCGCTGGTGAGAGCGCACGCCGAACTTATCCTGCTCTTCACGAGTAACGCCGTGCATCTTGCCGAGCAGTTCGGCGGTTAAGCCCATCATCATGGCCGCTTTAGCCGCATACTTGCTGGCCGCCGGGTTAACGTCAACGCCATGAGCCATGGGGACGTGCTCCATGTGCTCCACGCCGCCGATAATAAAGAAGTCACCCATACCGGCTTTAATGTTGGCAGCCGCGATATGCAGCGCCGTCATCGAAGAGCCACACAGGCGGTTAACCGTTTGTGCAGGCACCGTGCGGGGGATACCGGTCATGATAGCCGCGTTACGGGCAATGTTCATGGACTGTTCAAGCGTCTGGTTAACGCAGCCCCAGATCACGTCATCCACTTCTGACGGATCCAGATTGGGGTTGCGGGCAAACAACGCCTGCATTGCGGCAGCGGAAAGGTTTTCAGCACGAACGTTACGAAAAGCACCATTCTTGGCTTTCGCCATGGCGGTACGAACACCGTCAACCACCACAATATCTCTCGGATTCAAACTCATCTTAAAACTCCTATGGGTGGTGGTTAAGCCTGATTACCAGACGCTTCGCCAGACTGAGCTGCAGAATAAAACTGCTCGTTGTTTTGAGCCATCTGGCGCAACTTGTCAGTAGGCGCATAAAGCGCCCCCAGTTCTTTAGACAAATCCTCCGCCAGCGCTACAAACTCGGCGACGCCCATGGCATCGATATAGCGCAGCGCGCCACCGCGGAACGGCGGGAAACCGATGCCATAGATCAGCGCCATGTCGGCTTCAGCAGGAGTGGCGACAATGCCATCTTCCAGGCAGCGTACGGTTTCCAGACACAGCGGCACCATCATGCGAGCAATGATGTCTTCGTCGGAAAACGTTTTTTGCTCCTTAACCACTTCTTTTACCAAGGCATACGCCGCGTCATCGGTGACTTTCTTCGGCTTACCCTTTTTGTCTTCTTCGTAGGCATAAAAGCCCTTGTCGCTCTTCTGGCCCAGGCGATCATTATCGTACATCACCTGAATGGCTGTTTTACCTTCGCGTGCCATACGCTCGGGGAAACCTTCGGCCATCACCTCGTTGGCATGAACGGCGGTATCCAGTCCCACCACATCAAGCAGGTAGGCGGGGCCCATGGGCCAGCCGAATTTCTCCATTACTTTATCGACGTGCTGGAAGTCAGCGCCTTGTTCGACCAGGAAGCTAAAACCGCCAAAGTAAGGGAAGAGCACGCGGTTGACCAAAAAGCCGGGGCAGTCGTTAACCACGATCGGCGTTTTACCCATTGCACGAGCGTAAGCCACGGTTGCGGCGACGGCAGCGTCTGAGGTTTTCTCGCCACGAATCACTTCCACCAAAGGCATGCGGTGCACGGGGTTGAAAAAGTGCATGCCACAGAAGTTTTCAGGCCGTTTTAAGTTTTGCGCCAACCGATTGATCGAAATCGTCGACGTGTTTGAGGTCAGGATGGTGTTCTCGCTGACCATACCTTCCACTTCGGTGAGTACGGCGTCTTTGACCTTGGGGTTCTCAACGACCGCCTCAACCACCAGATCAACGTTACCAAAATCACCGTAAGAGAGTGTCGGGCGAATATTAGTCAGCTTTTCTGCCATTTGTTCATTGCTAAGCTTGTTACGCTCAACCTGCTTGGCAAATAGCTTACGGGCTTCTTTCAGACCTAACTCAATGGCCTCGTCCTTGATATCCTTCATCAGGATCGGCGTGCCCTTAGAAGCACTCTGATAAGCGATACCACCGCCCATGATACCGGCACCCAATACCGCTGTTTGCTTCACTGGCTGCGCTTGCTTCTCATATTTTCCAGCTTTCTTCTTGACGACCTGGTCGTTAAGGAACAAGCCTACCAAGTTAAATGCCACGCTGCTCAGCGCCAGCTTGGCGAATGCTTTCGCTTCAATCGCCTGGGCACGATCACGCCCTTCGCCTGCGCCTTTTTGAATCACCTTGATGGCTTCAACCGGCGCGGGATAGTGAGGGCCCGCTTTGCCAGCGACATAACCTTTAGCGGTTTCAAACGCCATCATTTGCTCAATAGGATTGAGCTTAAGTGGGCTTGTCTTCTCGGCACGGCGGGCTTGGTAATCGAGCTCACCAGCGTTGGCACGATCAAGCATATCCAGTGCGGCGTCTTGCAACTTCTCGCCTTTTACCACGGCATCAACAGCGCCTACTTTCAAGGCGGCATCAGCACGGTTTTCAGTACCACCAGCGATCCACTCGATCGCGTTGTCGGCACCAATAATCCGCGGCAGGCGTACACAACCGCCCCACCCTGGCAGAATACCCAGTTTGGTTTCGGGCAAGCCGATTTTCGCTTTTTCGCCCATCACACGAAAGTCGGTGGTCAATAGCACTTCACAGCCACCGCCCAGTGCCAGCCCGTTAATCGCCGTGACCGTGGGGAACGGTAAATCTTCAATCGCATTAAAGATGTCATGAACCTTAAGGTTCATTTCCACAAGGTACTCTTCACCTTTATCAAACAGCGAGTGAAACTCGGTGATATCGGCACCCACAATGAACACGTCTTTACCACTAGCAATGAGCAAGCCCTTTAAATTGCTCTCAGCTTGAATAGCCTTCACTGCTTCGCCCAGCTCTGTGACAACAGCACTAGAAAGCTTGTTGATGGACTCACCTTTCAGGTCGAAAGTGAGCATAGCGATATCATTGCCATTCGGGGTGTAACGATGTTCCACCGTGATGGCGTTGCCTTGATAGATCATCCGCGCTCTCTCCACAATTCGGGCTGGCCCTGAAAAAAGAGCCACCACTTTTCATACGGTCGTTTGATAGCGTTAGCTTGGTTGAGTTATTTGACAACGTCAAGCCTATACTTTGGGCTAATCCTTAAAACAAGTGAGACCATCTCTCCCCTGAATCCGTTCATCCTGCTAGGATCGCGCTTCCTTTTATTTTTCAGGTTCCCTTCTCTATGGGCGCACTGCTCACGCCAACGCGAATCGCCAAAGGTCAGCGAGTCATTGAAAATCTGGTCGAACGACTTAAACCATGGAGTTGGTTATGGCCGCCCATGGCCTTCATGGCCGGATTGAGCAGCTTCTTCCTGGTGGATCGCCAGCAGTGGTTGGGTGCTGCGTTGGCCTTGGGGCTATTGTTCGCCTGGGCATTGCTGCTCTCTGAAGGCGTCATTACTCGCTGGCTTTCCCACCGCGGTCACCCGACACCACCGCGTGGCGTTACCACCTTTATTGCACAAATGATTCACCAGGAAACGCTTTTCTTCACGCTACCGTTTGTCTTGGTCACGACGGTTTGGAATAGCGGACAAACGCTGTTTGCCATTTTGGTGGCAGGCATGGCGCTCTTATCCATTATTGATCCACTCTACTTTAAAGTCGCTGAGCGCTGGAGGAGCCTTTATTTTGTGTTCCATGCGCTGTGTGTGTTTCTGGTATTGCTGGTCACGCTACCCATCATGGTGCACCTCACTACCGGTCAAAGCTTACTATTGGCGCTTGGAATTACGGTGCTGGTAGCCCTGCCCAGTTTTTGGCACTTGCTTAAGCAGCACTCTCTAAAACGCTGGTGCGCTTTTTTCGCGCTGACCTTAGTATTGGCCTACGGCGCCTGGTTAGGCCGCATCTGGGTTCCACCTGCCAGCCTATGGATGACGAGCAGCGCCCTTTCGCCTGCTTTCGATGTTGAACAACGCCTCCCCCAGGGATCAATGCGGCTAACGCCACAAGCGATTAAGGAAAACGGACTTTACGTTTACACGGCTATTCGTGCGCCGCGTGGGTTAAGTGAAACCATTACGCATGCTTGGCATCATAATGGTGAGCTAATGGATATTGTTGAACTCAACATCAATGGCGGTCGCGAGCAGGGGTATCGTGCATGGAGCCACAAACAAAATTTCCCTGAAGATCCGTCCGGCCAATGGCGAATTGACATCATGACAGGCACAGGTCAACGCTTGGGGTTAATACGCTTTACTGTCTCTGACAATAGTGAACAGGCCTCGTTAGTCACCGGGGAAATACGTCCCAGTGGCCTTAGTGGGCTGAACCTACGTCGGTTTGTACCGGGTCGTCCCAATGACGATGAAGCACGACCCGACAACTAAATGGCTAAGCGCTTGCATTCGACGGCGCAGCTTATGACAATTCATCTATTCACATTTATTGGTAGTTAGTTGCTTATGGCTTCAACAATTGGTTTTCGCATCGCACGATTGCCTCATTTATGGCGTTCTATCCTAGACAGCCGGTTAGCACCATTGGGGTTAACGCAAACTCGCTGGGTGACGCTCTATCACCTTTGGCGCCTGGGCGAGGGTCATCCCCAATGCGACTTGGCGCGAGCCATTGGCGTTGAGGCGCCGTCATTGGTGCGCACCCTTGGTCAACTAGAGGAGCAAGGCTTGGTCGAGCGCCGTGCCTGCGACAATGATCGACGCAGCAAGCGCATTTATCTGACCCCTGCGGCCATGCCTTTATTGGAAAAAATCGACAGCGTGGCCCAACAGGCACGCAAGGAGATGTTTGCCGGCTTAAGTGAGGAGAACCTTAAACAACTTGACGACTGGCTGGCTGTTATCGAGTCCAACGGCGTAGCGATTCAAACGCGCGATAACGACTCCTCGGCGTCTTGATCCCTCATCGTGGGGGGGCGGATCAGCCACCAGCCACCGGCTATCCTTTCAACGGCTGTGCGCTGGGTCGATCGGCATAGCCCCGCAGCGCGTTTAGCAGCTCTTGGAATTCAGGTAAATACGTCGCAAATCGTTCTGGGGTTTGCGACTCCCACCACCATAGCGTTATCGCCTCAGAAGACGATTGAAGCACCACGGCGTCTTGGGGTAGGCGTTCAAGCAGCATTGTTAACGCCTGTGTCGCGCTATCGGGCAAGGGCCGCAAAGGCGCAATCCGCCAACGCCAGCCTGCGTGGTAAGGCTCTAACGCCTCACTCGCGTCACTATCCCTGACCAGCAAAAATTCCGGCCCCGGCGCTAGCGGGGGAAAATGCCAACGATAGGCAGGCATCGTGCCTTTGAAATAATGAAGGGGCGGTTTTTCCAGCTTGACGCTGACGCCATGCTGAGTAACGTTTGCTCGCAGCGCACCTTGGCGCTTTTGGCGTGGGCTGGGTTTCAACCACATTACCGGCCCCATTACAAACATCACAATAAAAACAATAATAAACCATTCCATCTCTACATTTTCTCCCACATACGTCACACTATAATCGCTACTTGAGAAACCATGACCCAGGTCGTTGTTTTAACTCAAATCGTTGTTAAAATCAGGTGTGCCCGCTACAGTAAAGGCATTGGACAAAGAGCCTCTTTGTTAACCCCGCCAAGGAGATATGCCATGAGCTATCACCACATTTTAGTTGCCGTTGACTTAACCAAAGATTCACACAAGATCCTCGAACGCGCCGTTGTGATCGCTGAGCGCAACAACGGCGCTAAAATCTCCATCATGCATACCCTAGAACCGCTAGGCTTTGCTTATGGCGGCGATATTCCCATGGATCTGACCAGCATTCAGGATCAGTTGGATGAACATGCCAAAAAGCGCCTTGCCGAAATCGCCGCGCCACACATTGACGAAGCTGACCAGCATGTAGTGGTGGGCATGCCCGATACCGAAATCCACCGCTTTGCCGAAGAGCATGGTGTAGACCTGATCGTGGTTGGGTCACATGGTCGCCACGGCTTTGCCCTGCTGCTGGGCTCCACGTCCACCGGTGTGTTGCATGGTGCACAGTGTGATGTACTTGCCGTACGCGTGGGTAAAAAGGGCGAAAAAAGCGACGAGTAGCGACGTACTCACCCTCATCGCTGCCCCCCACATAGCTAACCTAAAACGCTAATCTAAAAACTAACCGTAAAAAACGGATGCAACAGGGCTAAGCAAACCAACCAACACGAAAGGCGCCCTAAGGCGCCTTTTGATTAGCGGGTATTATTTATTCGCCTGCCGCCATCGCCTCAAGTGCCATCCAGCGTTCCATGGCGACCTCTAACGCCTCCTGCACTTTTTCCAGCGCTTGCAGCTTAGCCGAAATGTCCTCTGCCTCTTGCTGATAAAAGGCAGGCTCGCCAATCTCCCCTTCCAGCGTCTCTACTTCACTCTCCAGACGCTCTATCTCTGCGGGCAACGCATCCAGCTCGCGCTGGAGATTATACGAGAGCTTGACGCTCTTTTTAGCCGCAGCGACAGGTGCTTCTGCGACCTTTTTAGGCGTTTCAGAGGTGGGTTCCGTGCGCTGGCGTGCAGCCCCTTCCCACGGCGCTGGCGGTAGCTTACCTCCCTGGCGTATCCAGTCCGTGTAGCCACCTACGTACTCGCGTACAACACCGTCGCCTTCAAAGGCGAGCATGCTGGTGACCACGTTATCCATAAAGGTACGGTCGTGGGAAACCAGCAGCAGCGTGCCATCAAAATCGAGTAGCAGCTCTTCAAGGAGCTCCAACGTTTCCATATCCAGGTCGTTGGTAGGCTCATCAAGCACCAGTACATTAGCGGGCTGAGTAAACAGCTTGGCCAACAGCAAGCGATTGGATTCGCCACCAGAGAGCGCTTTTACCGGCTGACGGACCCGTTCCGGGGTAAACAGGAAGTCCTGCAAGTAACTCATTACGTGGCGATCCTTGCCGCCAACGCTGACCCGGTCGCTACCTTGAGCAACGTTGTCGTAGACCGTCTTTTCCAGTTCAAGCCCAGCACGCAGTTGATCAAAATAGGCCACTTTGAGATTGGTGCCCATCTGGACCTTGCCTTCACTTGGCTCCAGCTCGCCTAACAGGATTTTCAGCAGGGTTGTTTTACCCGCGCCATTGCGGCCTAAAAAGCCAATACGGTCGCCACGAAGTACTTCAAGATTAATGTTGCGTAGTACTACGTCATCACCAAACCGCTGGGTAACGCCCTGCAGTTCGACGACACGCTTGCCGGTTCGCTCGCCACGGTCCACCGTAATATTGGCATTACCCTGCCGCTCACGACGCTGGCTGCGTTCATTACGCATGGCTTCAAGCGCCCGCACTCGCCCTTCATTACGGGTACGCCGGGCCTTGACGCCCTGACGGATCCAAGCCTCTTCCTGAGCCAGTTTCTTATCGAACTCAGCGTTTTCCCGCGCCTCGACTTCAAGTTCATGCTGCTTGCGGGCCTGGTACTCTTCGTACTTGCCGGGATAGTGGCCTAGTTGGCCCCGGTCCAGCTCAAGAATATTGGTCGCTAGCTTCGATAGGAACGCGCGGTCGTGGGTAATTAGCAGCACTGCCCCGTTAAACGCCAGCAGTTGCTCCTCCAGCCAGGCAATGGTGTCGAGATCCAGGTGGTTAGTGGGCTCATCGAGCAGCAGCAAGTCAGGTTCAGCAACCAGCGCACGCGCCAGCGCTACCCGGCGGCGCCACCCGCCAGAAAGCGAGTTCATCTCCGCTTCGGGTGGCAAGCCTAAGCGGGTAAGCACCGTGTCGATGCGCTGATGAAACGACCAGCCGTCGATGGCTTCCAGACGCGTTTGCAGCGTCGCCATACGATCCATATCCGGGTCGGGGTCGTTAATTAGATGATCATACTCCGAGAGTAGCTCACCAGCTTCGGGCAACCCTTGGGCCACCATATCAAAAATAGTATGACCAGAAGACTCGGGTAGTTCCTGGGCCAGGACACCGATTTTAAGGCCAGGCGCGCGCCAGATAGAGCCATCGTCGGGCAGAATATCCCCCGCCACCAGTTTCAGCAAAGTGGACTTGCCGGTGCCGTTGCGCCCGACCAGCGCCAGCCGTTCGCCTTTTTCAACCGTCAGGTCGGCGCGATTGAGTAATACATGAGTGCCGTAAGCGAGTTGTAGCTGTTCAAGTCGTAACAGGGCCACGCGGTGTCCTCCTTAATCGTGAGGCGCACAGTGTAACGCATGCGCCCCCCGCTCGTGTGAACCTTGTCACGCGAAATCGTTATGAGACGAGAACAGCGCGGTGTTTGGCCTTTTCGACCACGCTAAAACGTCCATCAGCGACTCATATCTCAGCGCGAATACGCTTTTTATCGAGCTTGCCCACACTGGTCTTGGGAATAACGTCCACCAGTTGAATAACCTTGGGAATAGCCCAGCGATTGAGCTTGCCCTGAGTGACAAACTGTTCCAGAAACTCAGTGATACTTTCTGCACTCAGCGGACGATTAAGATCAGTGGGCACCACAAGAGCGGCCGGCCGTTCGCCCCATTTTTCATCGGCAACACCAATCACCGCCACTTCGGCCACTCCCGGGCACTGGCTGATATAGCTCTCAAGCTCCAAAGACGAGAGCCACTCACCGCCGGTTTTAATCACATCCTTGATACGGTCACTGATTGAAAGAAAGCCGTGTTGGTCAAGCGTTGCCACATCACCGGTATGCAGCCAGCCATCGCGCCATAGCTCCTCACTGCGCGCCTCCTCCTTGTAATAGGCCTGAGTCAACCAGGGTGCCTGCACACGGACTTCACCGGCGCTTTTGCCATCATTCGGTAGCGGCTGCCCGTTTGGGTCCACTACCTGCAGCTTGACCAGCGGTACCGGCAGGCCCGCCTTGCAGCGCCAGGGAAGCTGGGTATCAAAATCTGCCTTTTCAACATCCAGGGGCAGAATATCGGCGGTCAGCAGCGGACAGGTTTCCGACATGCCGTAAGCACTGCGGGCATCAATACCCAATTCCCAGGCCCGCCGCGCCAGCGATGATGTCAACGCGCTCCCGCCAATCAGCACTTTCCAGCCGGTCAGGTCGACCTTTTTCGAGGCCACCGCCTCCGCACTGACAATCATGTTCAATAGGGTCGGCACGCAGTGGGAAAAATCGACCTTCTCCTTGACTAGCAGGGATACCAGCATCTCGGGCTCGTAGCGTCCCGGATAAACCTGAGTGGTCCCCAATAGCGTGGCGGTATAAGGCACACCCCAGGCGTGAACATGAAACATGGGAGTGATCGGCATGTACACCTTGTCGCGGCTGAGGAGCGCAAATCCGGGCGTTTGAAACGCACTGGCCTCGCCCAACGTGTGCAACACCAATTGCCGATGGGTAAAGAAGACACCTTTAGGATTGCCCGTGGTGCCGGTGGTGTAAAACAGCGTGGCGACCGCGTTTTCATCAAAGCTTGGAAAAGCGTAGTGGTTAGGCTGTTGGCTCAGCAGGTCTTCGTACTCGCCTACCAACGGTAATGACGACTCAACAGCCCCCGCGTGCTCCTGGCATAGCAGGTAGCCTCGCACCCGTGGCAACTCGGCAACCAGTGGCTCAATAAGCGGCAGGAAATCCTCGTGCACCAAGACAAACACATCTTCGGCGTGGGTCATGGTATAGAGCACCTGTTCAGGGGCAAGCCTGACGTTCACAGTGTGCAGTACCGCGCCGATCATGGGGATCGCAAAGAAGCATTCCAGATAGCGGTGGCTGTCCCAATCAAGCACCGCCACCACGTCTCCGGCACTGACCCCCTGGCTTG
>TARA_R110002012_G_scaffold64247_1_pt1 | contig 16416 bp, 23 predicted proteins | sample TARA_R110002012 | Tara Oceans TARA_R110002012 (sample SAMEA4396515) | marine metagenome | biome: Westerlies Biome; feature: [DCM] deep chlorophyll maximum layer (ENVO:01000326); material: water (ENVO:00002006), including particulate matter (ENVO:01000060) such as... | depth 40 m
CCCCAACATCAATTTTGGACCACTGCAAGTACATGTAATGAGTACCAGTAATATAAATAGGTTTGTCTTTATTAATAAACCAAAAACCTTCTTCACGTCTTGTAAATTCTTCGTCAATATATTCATACCATTTTTCTTTAAAATCCTCTGGATATTCGTTCCAGTCAAAAACAGTTTTGATCTTTGAGAGAGGTTTAGGATATGTTATCTTACTCCACTTATTGTCTTCAAATTTATGGGTTTTAACTTCCAAAGGAAGAGCTATATATAAATCTTGTATTTTATATATTTCACCTATTTTACCAGTTTTACTTATTACTACTACATCATGGTCTTCATTATATCCGTACTTCCATTTTTTGTTTCTATTAAGTTTAGCTATGGTATGCTTTTTAATGTAGTTATTTTCTAAGCTAAATAAAGTTTGATTATACATTTTTAGATCTTCCTTCTGCAAAACCCTTAAAAGATTTTTCTTTAACTTCTTCTTTTGGCTTATCGTTAATTATATTTTCCTCTTCTTGAATTCTTTGTAATATTTCAAAAGCGTCAAATATAGCTAGCTTTTTAGTTGCTGCCGCGTTTTTAAGTCTATCAGCTGATATGTCTGGTCCAAAATCTATAATTGGCTCTTTAGCAACTTTAATTAACTCTTTAACTGCTACTTGTCCAGCTTGGATTATATTCTTTTTGGTCTCCTTTATGTTCATGCTTTGCTATAATATTATTTGATTTCATACAATAAAGTAATTCTTTGTCAACAACAAACTCAAACTCCGTGTTAGGTTGGAAAATAACAACGCATCCCTCGTTTATTTCTAAAGCTTCTAACGAGCTATTACCATACTTTAATATTCCAACATTAGATTTTAATTTATCTAAGCTTAATTTATCAGTATTTTTTATAGGTTTCACAAAACATCTATCAGCTACGGTTGACCACTTGTTGTCATTTTTAAATAAATATATTTGATCTTCATTGCAGAAATATAAACCATCTCTAAAATATGATTTACTATTTTTCTCTACACCTCTTATATCGTAAAATCTTCTAAAAACATTATGATGAATCATTATTAAATCACCTTTATTTATACAAGTATTATTTACTAGCGGTGTTTCTACAACCTCAGCAATATTGTTGACATGCTTATAAGCTTCAATAGTAGTATTAGTTATTAGCTTTACTTCACCTACATTTATTTCATTATTGTATCTTTGCCCAACAGGTCGTACAATAAAATCGTATAAACCTTGCATTAATACTCTAAATCATACTCAACTGATATCGCCATGTTAGAATTAAACTTCTTCCAAGGCAATATCTCGTTGTTCTTTTTTATGTATATATTATAAGAGCTGTCTTCTGGTTCATGAAGTATATCACATATTTCATGACCGCCATAAACCTGTTGACCTATAGAATAATGCATTGCTTCATTTTTATAATCAGCACCTATGCTTATTTTTCTTATAACTGACGACATTTTACTCTTCTTCTTTCTTTATTTCTACATAAGAACCATCTTTAAGATCTATGTTAACTTGACCATATTTCTCTTCTAAAGAGTTTTTGTTATCATTTATCTTTAATAATAATTCTTCACCTAGTTTAACTATTCTAGATTTTTCTAAAGCCAACATACCTAAGCTGTTTAATATACCAGCGTATTCAGCTTGTTGCTCATTTACTAATTTTAATTCTTCTTTAGTTATTTTATTTGCCATTGTATTTAATTTAATTGTTTTACTTTTATTTATAATCACTTAATATTTATTACTTTTACTCTTGACACACTGTACATTCAGTTTGCTCTTGTACAGTTCCGTCACTAGCTGTAATGCTTACGTATACATTTTGACAACCAGCGTCATATAAGTAGTAGTAACCTGCAGATGCTGGAGTAGTACCAGTAGAGTTAGTAAACATTTTTTCACCAGCTACAGGGAAAGTACCTTCACCATTGTGGTAGTATGTTACTGTTGGAGCTGGTAAGCTAGTTCCAAATGCGCATATACCGTTGAAAGTGCTAGGTCCAGTAGCATTAAAATCTATTAGTTCATTAGGACATGATAGTCCGGCGATCATTACGCCTTCAGAATTTATTTGTATTAATCCTGAATTAGCTAATAAATAATAACCACCTGTTAACTTTGTAAAGACATAATTACCAGCGCCTGATCCACTTCTAGACATACATGTATCACCTACTATAGGATACGTAGATGTTCCAGAGTGATAGTAGGTTTGATTAGCTGTTCCAGCGCACGCGCTTGATTGAGTTGTATAGCGAATACTACTACTATATGACGTAAAACCAGTATCAGATGTTAATCTTATTTTAAGATTACCATTGTTATGGTACACGCCGTAAAGTGGTACACCTCCTATAGCCGCTGAAGCATCATTAGGATAATTGTGATTTTTACCCACCGTAGGTAATATAACACAGCTTTCTCTAGTACTACTTGTTCTGTTTGTTATTATTAAAGCGTCTCTTCTAGTGCTTTGACCACTACTATTAGAAGCTCCTACAATAAACGCGGTATCTAATCCCGCTTTAGTATAGTGGCTACTAGCGTAGTCGTTATTTTTTCCTACAACAACAGTTTCCCCTACAGTTTCATTGTAGCCTGATAATTGATATAAATTTTTACCAATTAATATTTTACCGTTTCTTGTAGAGCTATTGTTGTTACCTATTAAAACATTTTGTTGTACTGTTATGCTAGTGCTTAATCCAGCAAAATTTCCATTACCTATAACAATGTTGTTTCCGGCACTGTTACCATTTATTCCATTACTAGCACCTAGTATAAAGTTTAAAGTACCTTTACTTGAGTTACCTCTACCAGATATAAATGACAACCCTGAAGATGGTCCACTATAATTGCTAGGATTGATATTATTATTTTGTCCAGTTACAAATGAGTTACTAGCGTTTCCGCTATGACTTGAACCTACATAAAGAGTGTTATTACCACCACCTGATATTTGTGCCCCTATAAAAGCAGAACCTGAAGCTCCACTAGCTATAGTATTATTGTTTCCTATAGCAAAACAACCTTTAGTGCTATCATAATTTGACTCATGATTATTACCTATTATAAGTAGTTCTTTTCCTCGTATAGGGTAATAAATAGTAGCGCCACCACCAGAATTAACTTCGCCATTAGATCTACCTACAATAATACTATCTACTGCATCTACATAGTTTCCGTTACCTGCAACTATTGATGAATCAAAAACAGAAACATTAGGACTATCTGTACTTGTAAAGGATCCATCACCAATAATTATATTGTTAGATCCAACCACTAAACCTCTATCCGCGCCTGAATAAACATAGTTGTTATAACCGCCTACAATCATGCTTTCTATAGCCCCTTTATTATTTGGGCGCATTTCATTGCTTCTACCTACTATAAGCGACGATTTAGTATTGTTAGTAGAGCTTGAAGAATTTCGAGCGCTATTACTCCAACCAAACACAACTGTACCGTAATAGTTTATATTACTTGCACTAGAGTTGTTTGTTATTTCGTTATTAAAACCGCCAACTATAGCATTACTACCACTATCTATTTCATTGTTAGCTCCAAACACAGAGCTATTGTTACCACTAATTTTTAAACCAGATCCAGCTACTAAAACATTTGTAGCATTGCCAGTGGTTTGATTATTTATACCACTATAGGTACTTCTAATTAAACTATGACCAATGCTATGGTTTTGCCCAACTACCGCTGAGTTTATTATTGCTCCAGGACCTGCTACCAATTTGTTGGTGGTACCAACTAATATAGAAGAGACATTACTACCTTGAACTTCATTACCTTGGCCTACAATCAACATTTTATCTCCTGTAAGCTTATTGTTAAAACCTATTATACCTAAATTTGTAGAACCAGAATCACCTATAGTATTTTCTGATCCAATAGAAAATGAAGATCCTACAAAGCCTGTTACATATGTATTATCTGTAGTGTCAGCTGGGTTTTCATAAGGGTAAACTTCTAATCTAGGTGTTATCCTAGTTAACATATGTTCATCTAGATTACCTGGTAATAATTTTATTCCCTCAACTACACTACCGTAGGTACTGTCAACACCACCCCAATAACCTAAGCCTATGCCAGTGGTACTACCATCAATACGAAATAAATATTTTTTGTTTGTTGGTGAATTTGTTTGCTCTGGGTATACCAAGAATTTTGCAGTATTAGCAGAATCACCTATTCTTAAGTCGTTAGCTGAGCTTTCAGATACAATAGAATCAGTTAGATCTGATCCGGTTGAACCCCACTTTGGTAGATACGTAGCTGTACCGCTACCAGTAACTGTACCACTGCCAGGTATACTACCACCTAAAACTTTTACCACATTACCATCAACATCTGTTCCAAGCATGTATGTTGGTGTACCTGTTTTATTTGCAAGATTGTAACCATCTAAAGTTAAAGCACCTGTGTTATTTATTTGTAAAAAAACATTAGTGTTTACAAAACCAGTACCATAAGCTATTTTATATATATTTGACTGGTTTAAACCGGTGAACCAATAGTTTGATCCGGTTTCTGCGTTTTTTAAAACAACAGCACACTCAGCTGAACTAGCTGAATTTTCAATTAGTATACCAGAATTAACCCAAGTACCGTCACCGCCGACATCAGAGCTTATTGTTAATTTTGCTGCAGGAGAATCAGTACCAATACCAACTTTTTGACTATCACTTATAAACATCGCTTCACTACCTGATGTAGAAAAACTGGTAGCATTTGCTGATTTTATTTGTATATTATTAGCAGTATTTTCTATATAAGAATCACCAGAAACACTTCCGTCACAGAATATTTCAAGATAATCACCGCTAGAATCATCATTGCTTCTTATTTTACCTTCAACATCTAGCGGTACCGCGGGATTAATCCTTCCTATTGCTAGGCGACCAGCGACATATCCATTATTTATAAAATTTAATGCCATTTATTTAATTTAATTTATTATTGTTACGCTCTTACGATTAATACCTGGTAATCAGTATTTGCTATAGTGTCTGATGGATCAACAAATGATATAATTAAGTTACTAGCATTTCTAGTTACATCAGCATATACAGTTTGTCCAGCAGCAGTTATAACTTCGGCTTTTATCTCTATAGCAGCTTGTGATCCTCCGTATAATGATGAGTCGTTTACGGCTACACTGTATGATGTTATACCTCCACTGTGATTTCTTGTGGAAGGAGCCGTATTGTTCAATTCAACTCTAAATCCATTAACATTTCCAGAGACAGCTAATGTAGCTGTACCATCAGCGGCGTATGAAACGCTAATAGAGCCATCTGAGTTTGCCACTTTTCCAACACCTGTTACGGATGCTGAAGCATTTCTAATCGAAAGATTTGCTGTTCCAGTAGTATAAGCAACGTCTAATATACCTGTTCCACTTTGACTAGGACCACCCGTACCTCCTGTGTATCCTGTTACTGATGTTGAGGTGTTAGCGTTTACGTTTCCAATACCAATAGCCGCATAAGTTGCTTCGTCTGTGTCAGACTGAACAACCGCCCAATCAGATTCAACTGAAGAGTTAGCAGCAGCATCTTTTTGCCCAAATACTTGATCACCAGGAGTTAAAGGAGTAGCTGTGTTTCCATAAAAATCACCAGCTACATCAGCTATATATAAATCTCCAACCGCAACCGCTACCCTGTCTGCATTAGGATCAAAATTTCCATTCGCATCTAATTGATAAAGATATTCAGCGGGACTAGTGCCTGAGATTGCACCTGTACTAGCCTTGAACACTCCTTTAAACTGTAAAGCACTACTTAACAATCCATCTGCGTAATTTTTAGTTACAGCATCTTGAAGATCAGTAGGGTCTGCCAAGTTTTTTATTTGGAAGTTGCTAGTACCATCTCCCATGTTAACAATGCCTTCAGCATCACCAAATTCATTTATATGTACGTCATCTACAAGAACTTTAACGTTATCAGTACCATCTTGAAAAATCATTAAAGAGTCTTTAGTTGGATCGTCTACATTAGATTGATCTAATATTAATGATCCATCAAGTTTAAACTCTAATATATCTGTGGCTTTAGCTGTTATACTTATTCCCGCAGTATCACTGTCTGCTGTTGATCCGTTAAATTGCAACGTTTCACCGTCATCTATAGTTTGGTTTACAGATGAAGAAGTATCTCCATCAACTTTGAAACTGTAACTCTCTGCGGCTGGCCATTCAACCTCGGTTGTAGTTATTGTGTCAACGTGACCTTGAGCTGTAGTTGTTACGCTAGTCACTATATCTACTGTACCCCCATAACCCGGATCAAGAGCTGTGCCTGTTGCTTGTGTTACTGTTAAATCATCGTGATTTATAGTTAAAGTGTAAGGAGATGAGTTTGCTGTTGTTCCAACCGTAGTGATAACAGTTCCGCCCTCAAAATTAATTCTTTCTTGTGAGTTAATATTTGCACTTACTGTTGCCCCGCCGCTTGCATCTTCATCAAATCCAAATGTCCAATACTGATAATTATCAGAACTAGGCAGGGGAGCCCATTTATTATCACCTCTTAAATATTTATTGATATCTATGTTACCCGTTGTAGGGGTTGCTGATAAATCAAAACTTCCAAAATCTACATCACCGTTTTCATCAACAAAATCTGCATTAGTAAAAGTTACAAAACTACCTGCTGACGCGCTTATAGTATCTACACCCGCACCAACGGCTGTATATACAGCATCAGTAACTGGGTTTGTAGCAGGGTTGTAAGCCGTTGTACAAACTTTTAAAGAGTTATCACTTGTGTTATAAATTAACTCACCTAAAACTCCACTTGTAGGATCCGAAGTTACGTTATTTATAGCCGCTTGCTTTAATTGATTTTGATTTAAATCAACTTGATTGAAAAAATTTATTGCCATGTTTTTAGTTTAAATATGCGTATCCTTGTTCTCCAGCGTAATTTGGTTTTTCGGATGTAAATGTTAGTTTTATATTGTTTGAATCTGTATATTCTACTTTAGGGTGAATTTGAGTTAAGCCATTATCTACAGTTGTAACAGATGGGTACTTGTTTAGGTTGTGTTGTATATTCCATTCTACAGAGCTTACAGCTTGTTGAAAAACAAAAGTGCTGCCACTACCACCGCCACCTGCTATATTAAATGTAGCAAAGTTATAATATTTTTTATCCTCTAACACACCATTACCACCTATATTAGATAACGTAAGTGTATACCATTGAGGATTACTTGTGTCTTGAACGTAGTCAACTATTGTGTAATGACCAAAGTTATCAATAGCGTTTTGTTCGCTTATTAATAAACCGCTACCTATTAAATATGTTAAAAATTGATTAGTGGCTTGATCTGACTTGTCTTTAAAAGAAATATAAACAGATGATATATCTGTAAACGTAGTTCCACCTATTACATTAGTAAAATCACCTGATATGGCTTCACTAGATATAGTTTGATACCTAAATACCATTTGAGCAGATATAGAAATCTTACCTTTTATATTTAAATATTTAGCAACATCTAAAGCTGTAAACTGCTTAGTAGACATGTTACTTGCATCAGTACCTATCCAAGCATCGTTATCTTGAACGTTTTTATCAAAAGGGTAGTTACTAATTATAGGCATGTAATGTTTTATTTATTACTTATTGATTTAAATTTTTCTGCTCCGCGAGAACCAAAATAAGCTACATACACTGTTGTTGTTAATGTTTTTAACAAACTTATCCATTGTTCTTCTACTGTAAAATCTATATAGCCGTGACTATCTACCCATATAAAAGATATAGTCATTACAGTTAAAAAAATCAAAGACATAGGTCTTGTGTTTTTACTTAGCCAAGAATCTGATTTCATATCGCTAGCCCAGCGCTTACTTATCTCTTGAGCTTCAACCATATCTTGTTCTAATAGTTTTAAAGCCATTTCTTTATCAGGTGCAGGTAAAGCTTCATCTTTATCTATTAAGTTTTTTACAACACCTAACAAACCTTTGTCGGGTAAAACCTCAGCCAATGAGTCTAATACTCCAGATTTACCAAGAAGAAACTGACCGACTTTTGTTTCTTTAAATCTTTTCTTAGGCATTATCTACGTTTTTTACAACCACATCCTTTTCCACCTCTAGCTGATTTTGGTTCAAAAAAGAACTCAACATTATCAGTTAAATTCTCAACACCTTTTTTAACGGATTCTCCAACATTACTTATAAGATTTCCTACTTTATCTTTAGTACTAGCTCCACCTGAATAGCCTGTACTAACCGTAGCAGAGGGAGGTGTTGCTAATGAAAACTTTGGTTTGCTTGGAGTAAAACTAGATTCTGATCTATCAGATACATTAAACGTGTCTGGAGTTGAAGAAGGCGGTGTTGAAGAAGGCGGTGTTGAAGAAGGTTGTGCTGGCTTTGGATCTGGACATGGTTTACCTGGGGTTCCACAATCAGCAGCTAAAAATTCTTTGTAAGTTTGCTCAGGCATCGCAGGGTTTGTAAAAGTCTGATTAGATTTACCACTTGGTTTTGGTGGAGTTTTAGTTGGTGGAACCTCTTCTACATCACCAATTGTACCAGGTATTTTGTCTATAGTTTTATACAAGTTTGTTTTGTAAATACCTTTTTTACCACCTATTATTGTATCTTTCTCAATAGTCCTAACTAGTTGCTCTTTTCCACAAGGTGGTTCACCTGGATCTCCACATTTATTAAAAGGTGAGTTCATTTTTATTCCAGAGCTAGTTTTAAGAGATATGCCGTTAGACTTAGACCCCATTTTCATATAGAATGCCATATTGTTATTTTTTATTAGTTTGTGATGAATTAACAAAATATCCTAGGTTATTACCTCTTGTTCTTTCTGATTTACCGCTATTGTAAATGCTAAAGCTATTACTTGAAGTAAACTCAGGGCCTTTATTTAAATAATTATTATATTCCTCTTTTATTTGTCTCTCTGTTTCGTTTGTTATTTTGTCAATAGGTTTAGATTTATTATATCTATTAACGTTATTGTTGAGATTAAAATCATGTTTAAGATTTTGCTTTAAAATTTTATTGTTCTTTTGTTCTAGATTAATAGAGTCTAATCTAGATTTTGTTTGAGCATATTCGTCTACAATACCTGAATTAGTACTAAAATCATAAGTAGTCAAAGGAACTTTATCAGGAACAACCGGTGTATAATCAGGGTTGTTTCTATTTATTCTATTACTATTTTGAATATTCGCGCTTCTTTGGTTTTCTTTATTTTCTTTTTTGTTTTTAAACTGAAGATTTCTTAATAGATTTTTTTGGGTAAGTTCAAATTTTTTATCTCTTTTTTGCTTTTCAATTAAATCTTTTTGTGAGTTACTATATGCTTCTCTATCAAAATCATTTGTAGTCATCTCAGATGGATTGTTTGTAAAAGTTCCTGTTGGAGAATTCATTAAATTATCAAACATAGTGTTGGCATCCATACATGGTGGTTGATCTGGCCCGCCACAACCTACTGGTGCGTTTATAGGTGATGAACCTAAATTAAATAAAGGTGCATTCATAGCTATTTCAGCTGAATGCTGTTTTCCAGACTTTCTAGATATTCCCCATTTTTGTTTGTATAATGCCATAATTTTTATTTTTAACTATTTTTATAAGCTTCTGCTTCCCACGGTAATTTAGAATTTCCTTCTTGCATTTCGCTTCTAGGATATATTTTATTTTTCCAATAAACATTTCTATCATCATAAGACAAATCATTTCTCTTTATTTGATCTACGTGTATATTTTCGTGATTAACAATATCTTCTTCGTTTTGTAAAGCAGTAGGCTCGTTGTTTATTAATATACTGCCATTATTATTTGTTTTGCCCCAAACTCCATCTTCTAAATCTGCATAATATATAGGAGCTTGACTATTTAAATCATACGGAGCCTGTTTTAATTTAAATGCCATTACTTATAGGGTATTATTTTATTTAATTTTTCTTGTCTTTTAGAACAACCACAATCTTTCCCAGTAACCTCTGTATATTTGTCAGCTAGTTTTTTTATACCTAAAGCTTTAAAGCCTCGAGCTAGAGTATCACCTAGACCTCTATCTTCTACAGTTGAGTTATGAAAAGAAATCATTAATAATTTTTATCTCCTTCTCCGCTTTTTATATAAGAGTCTTTAGCTCCTGGAGCCATATCTCTATTTAATACTTGCTCTCTCAAATCTTTGTTCATCATGATACCGCTTCTAAGAGCTTGAGATACGGGATTGTGTCGCGTGACAAAAGTTCCGCTTTTAGGTAAGGCAGATTCATTCATATTACTTGGAGACATTTCACCATAATCTTTATTTTGATTGTTAACTGGCGAGTTCATGTTCATTGCAGCTGTTTTTACGGCTTCTTTAGCTTCGTATTTTGCTTCTGACTTATAACCATGCTCTTTATCGTATATAGCGTTTCTTGATTCGTTTTGTGCTTGTCTTTTTTTACTATCGTTTAGTGGTGAGTTCATTTTATTTTTTTTTATTTGTTTGCTTGATAACCTCTTAAGCTTTTTTCCGCTTCAGCTTTAGAAGAAAATCCTCCTTGAAAAATTTTATTTCCTGGTTTTTTATTGTTTATTATTACCCATTCACCACCTCTTTTTTGAATACATCCAGGTCCGCCCTCGCTTTTAGAGCAGCCTGCATTAAGTGGTGATTTCATCATGAATGAAGATTTAAAATTTCCCATATTTACCATATTTACCATTTTACTTTATCAGCCCAATAAGCTGCGCTGAAAATTCCTTTTTTAATATTTTTAGCATGACGAGCTTTAAAGCTTTTTCGTCTAGCCTTAGATTTAGCATCTTTCTTTTTACCAGCAGTGCTAACACCTTGCTGACCAAATCTAATTATTCTTTCTGTTCCAGCCTTACAAGCTTTAACTATATGAGATTTTGTTTTATGATCTGGAGTTCTCTTAGGTTTATTACAAGGCATGTCTGACTTCTTGGCTATCTTACCCATTATATAACTTTGTATTTAGTTTTTCTATTTTCCTTGTAAGCCTTTAAACATCTGTTTCTATTATCTTCGTCATTAACATATGAAACATGAATCCAGCTAGGATTAACATCTGTGCCAAACTCCCATATTAATTGATCAAAGTTTAAGTTTTCTTTAATCCAATAATACATCTCTGAATTTGTTTTATAGCCATACACGTCGTCTATATCCATTGCTTGACCTTTCATATGTTGAGAGCTTTTTGCTCCGCCTATAGCTTTATTTAAAGCAGTAGATCTAAACATACTAGTTATTTTTATTGGACCACCCACAAATTTTCTCAAAGGTTCAAAAATTTTTTCGCCGATAGTTTTCATGTTTTGAATCTGACAACTGTTAGGTATATTTTCAATACCTTTACGCTTAGCTGTATTCGAGTGAATAGCTTCAGCATAAGCGATGTGCTTAGTTATCATATCACTTGTTTTTAGCAATTTTTACCTAGTACTCTTTAGCTATTTGAGTTATTGGTCCAGGTATATAGCCTGGAGCATTTTTTGCTAGTAAAGATATACCGTGAGCTCCGCTGCTAGATCCTTTACCAAAAGGTCCCTTCGGTACGTGAGGTCCGTCCCATACAGCTGTACTTCCTACTGCTGAATTAGATGTTTTACTTTTTGACACCTGTGGTGAAGCGTCTGATATTCTTTTTCTTAAATCTCCCATGTTATACTATTTTGTTTTTATATAATGATTGCACTCCTACATCATCTGGTTTTACCATTGCAGGTGGCATTATTGCTCTATCGTAACTATTTTCAACTCCAACACCCATCATTCCAGCCGCGGCCGCTTGAGTATCAGGATTAAAGTTTTGATTAAATTGTTGGTTGTTATTATATTGTTCTAGCACCGGATCTACTACAGGAACGTTATCTTGAGGCATTTGTAAACCTGGTTCTTCTTCAGATGTTAAATTTTGTATAGCCTCTGTGTTTGCTGTAATTGCAGTTTGCATTTCGTTAAATGTATGTCGGTTTCCTTTACCCGCCTTACCACTCATTAAACCAGCTTTAATTGCCCCAAACTTAGAAGACCCAAGTATAGCAGCTAGGTTGAAATTAAGCGGTGAGCTCATTTCAACAGGAGCTTCAGAGTTGTTTTTTTGCTCATTAGCTAATTTTGCTTTTTGTTTTTGTAGCCTAACCTCTCTACGAGGAGTTGATTTTCTATTCTCAAGTCTATCAGCTCTTTCGGTGAGTCTTTCTTCTTTGGTTTTATTTAATTTTTTACCTAAAGCTAAACCAAAAGCATTTATAGCGTTTGCTGAAAGAATCTCTGAGTAGTGACTAGGTGTAAATGCTTCAAATCCTGGTATTGCCATTTTATCTATTTTTATCGTGATTAACGTAGTATATAGCTTGCGTAAGTACTTTGTCCATATAGCTATTTCCTTTTATTATCTTATTTCTTCTTTCGCTAGTAGGTATATCTTCTTCTCCTAGCATTATTTTGTAAATTCTATTTATAAGTTGTTTACCTTTAAACGACACGTTGTATATGTTATACATTTGTGTTGTTCTATTTCTAGTTCTCCAAACTTTAATCCAACCTTGTTTTAAAAGTTTATTCCATCTTCTTGAATTCCAACTATAAGTGTAGGTTCCTTTTTGAAAGTCATTTTTAGAAAACAAATCTACACAATCAAGATATATTAATAACTCTAAATCAGAATCAGTTAAGCCGTTGTTTTTACAAGCCCATTTGCGTATTATACGGTAATGTTTTAGCAGGTTAATATTTTTTAAATCTCCTGCTGATAGCTTTTTCATAAAACAACGACAATATCAAATTCTTTTATTACTTTATAAACTTGCTTATCTATTTCCATATCAAAACCAGCATGCTTATCGTAATATATAATATCGCCATCTTTAACACCTTCAACTTTAGTTCCTATATTTTTAACTAAAGCTTTTCTATATCTTATGTCTTCTCTTTGTTTTTCGGCTAAAATTAAACCGCCTTTAGTTTTAACAGAACCTTCTTTTTCCGGCTCTATTATTATATACTTATTAATTGCCCTCATGTGTCCTAACATTATTAATTACACAATCGGTTGATAGTATAGTAGTAGCTACTGAAGCCGCGTTTTTTAAAGCGCTTTTTGTTACTAATAAAGGATCTACAATACCTGACTTAATCATATTTACCATATTTCCTGTAACCACATTTAAGCCCCAACCTTTTTTAACAGGTTCTTCTACATCATCAATACCAGCGTTGCTTAGTATAATTTTGTAAGGAGCTTTAATAGCATTTAGAAGTATTCCTTCGCCTATTGAATTAGCAGTTATATTTTGCGCTGCATTTAACAAAGCTATACCACCACCAGGTAGTATACCTTCTTTAACCGCGGCTTTTGTAGCACATATAGCGTCTTCTACTCTATCACTTTTTTCTTTTAATTCAACTTGAGAATTTGCACCTACTTTAACTATAGCTATTTTACCGGTTAACAAAGCTAGTCTTTTTTCTAGCTGTATAATTTTACCTGGCAATGTAGCTTCTTCTAGTTGTAGTTCTATAGATTTAATAGTTTCTTTTATTTCACTTGTTACTTCCTCAACTCTTATTATAGTATCGTTTTCACTTGTTATTGTTTTAAACGCTTGACCTAAATGATCCACGGTTATTAAATCCATATCATCGCCTAAATCTTCATTTATAACAGTTGCTCCAGTAATAGCTGCTATATCTTGTAGAATTTGTTTTCTATTTATACCATAATCCGGAGAATCTATAACATTTACTTTTATGTTACCTTTTATTTTATTCATAGCTAACATAGAGGAAACTGAAACGTCACACTCAGCAATTATAAGTAATGATTTTTTATTTTTAATAACATACTCTAATACTGATTGTATTTTTCTAGCATTTTCAATTTTGCTTTCACATAATAGAATTAGCGGTTTATCTAGCTCGCATGTTCCTTTTTCCTTGTTTGTTACAAAATGAAAATTCTTTAATCCGTTATCTAAGCAAGCACCTTCTACTATTTCGTAGCTAGTGTTTTCGTCATTAGATATTTCCATGCTAACTATGCCTTTTTTACCAACTTCTTTAAAGGCTGAAGCAATTATACCACCTATCTCAGCGTCATTGTTTGCTGATATTGTAGCAACTTGCTCTAATGTAGCGTCTTTAACAGGCATGGCTATTTTTTCTAAGTATTTAACTACTTTTTCAACAGCTTGTTCTATTCCTTTTTTAATTTGTCTAGAATCTTTTGCTAAACCGTCTTTATATGCGGAGGTAAGTATGGAATGCGCGAGCACTGTAGCCGTTGTTGTTCCATCGCCAGCTTCTTTAACAGTTTGTCGCGCTGCTTCTTTTAAAAGCGTAGCACCCATATTTTCTACTGGGTCTAATAATGTAATTTTATTAGCAACAGTTACCCCATCTTTTGTTATTTGTGGATTTCCACTAGAATCTTCTAGTATTACACACTTACCGCCAGCTCCTAACGTGGAGCCAACGGCTTTTGTGAGTTTGTCTATCCCCTTAAATACCTCATCTTGAGCTTTTTTGCCAAAATTAAGGTTTTTTACTATAGCGTCTGCCATGATTTAATTAAATTTAATTTGATTTATACTTATTTAAAGGTTTTAACGACTTGTGGTCCGCGAATATGAGCTAATTTTTTCTCATAGTGGTTAATAGAAGCATCTATCGCTGATTCAGCGCCTTCCATTGTCTCGCGTCTCGTTACGTCGATCCATGTATCTTCATCGATATTGTCTGGATCTAGGTATTCTGTTTGGTAAAACCCATTTGGTAATTGAACTATTCGCCAGTTTTTCTTTTTGACGATGTGTTCCCAAATTGCTTTGGCTTTATCGGTTACTTGTGGTTGACTATTCCACGAACTAGTCTGGTAATATAACGTCATTGGTTTTGGTTTTAGTTAAACGTTGGTTGTTGCTCTTCCCGAGCAGGGTATTTTTTTTACGGCGCAAATGTGTATGTATTTAAGTCAAATAATTGGTATGATAAAACCACTAAAATTGATCCATTGAATCCAGCACTGCTAAAATCTGCAGTAGGTCTAATGGTCCAAGGGTTATTTGCAGGAATAACACTACCTATCTGTGGAATACCTCTTGTGTAAAAAGTTTTTGTATTTGGAACACCGCTAAAAGCGTCGTTAGGTATTGAGCCAATTGTTTTTTCACCAACTCTAGCTTGTATAGGTGGGTTACCTGATATACCCGTTGCATCACTACCGTTTATAACCACAGCGGAGAACTCTAAAGGTAAGATAACCTTGTCACCTGCTGGTTGCCAATCGGCAGCAACCATTGTTGTTTGTATGAAAGCCCCAGCTTTTATCATAGCGTTAGTCATGAGAAAAGTTTTATTGATAGGGAGATCTTGTAATTTATATTTTGAACCTACAAATTCACCAATAGAATCTACACTAAAGTTTCTAGTAGGATTTCCTTCCATCGGATCAGCCTTGCGTGCTATCTCGTCATATACAGCAGTACCTACTAATAAATCATTAGCATATGGAGTTGATTTAGGGTAATTGTATATTATACTCATTTGCTTTTAATATTTTTGTTGTTTTCTATATTATATATACTCACATGAAAAAGTGATTATTTACTCTATTATTTTACAACCATAGTGACACTAGCCTATTACTTATACTTATTATAAGGCTTATGTCACACTATTTAAAAAAAATATTACAAATATAGGGGTATGGTGTTGCCCCCTCTCCTCTCCTCTCTTCGTCCAAACCAAAACGCGTTTCAAATCGCCGGGCCCCTCCATTTTCCAGGGTTTTCTACGTATATATATTTGATGCGTATATAGTCCCACCGAAACGATTGATGTTTTTCCGGGAACGAACTAGCTAACCTAGCTCATCTGTATTATCTATGTATATTCGTATTCACTCTGCACTTCACTACATTGTTTAATGCAAACTTAATACGAGTACAATTAGATATTATAAACGTAACTAAGTAAGTTATGTAATTCAAATAGTAATTACACATTGTCACTCAATGCAGTACAACTACTAACTATAATTAACAACTAAACAAAGTTACATCTAAATGCAATACAAATACGAATGCAATTAGATATTAGTAATGTAAATAAATAATAATAATAATAACTAAATTTTTAACTATGCAAAATTCAATTCAATCAAAGAGATTCGTAATCAGAAAGTCTCTAATCGGTAAAAACACTACAGTAAATGTAGAATTCAAAAGTGGTAAAACTTACACTTACAATCACGATAAAGTGTATGAAATTATGAAAGATAAACTGTCTTCTATAAATTGCTTTGAAAAATATGGCTCGTACACTTCTTCAACTAGTGTTCCAGTTGTACT
>TARA_R110002012_G_scaffold55138_3_pt1 | contig 16408 bp, 15 predicted proteins | sample TARA_R110002012 | Tara Oceans TARA_R110002012 (sample SAMEA4396515) | marine metagenome | biome: Westerlies Biome; feature: [DCM] deep chlorophyll maximum layer (ENVO:01000326); material: water (ENVO:00002006), including particulate matter (ENVO:01000060) such as... | depth 40 m
TTTTCCTTTTTAACTTATATAGTGATAAACTTTTAATACTGTATATGTATTATGAAATACATATAGCCCTTTTTGGTAAATGGAATAGTTATAAATGTTAGAAAAACATAGACAGCAGCTGATTAAAGAAATTGTAGATCGCGAAAGTTTTGTTAGTGTAAAAATTTTAACTGATAAATTATCTTCATCTGAAGCAACTATTCGCCGAGACTTAACGAAAATGTCTGAACGAGGAGAGATTGTTAAGATTAGGGGAGGGGCTCAATCAAATTCTAATAAGAAAAAGAACATTCAAAGTTCAACATTTGAGATTGATAAGACTAAGCGAACAGATACAAAAAAATTAATAGCAAAGAAAGCTGTAGAGTTATGTGAAGATAATGATTCTATTATTATTAACGGTGGCAGCTCTACATATATGATGGGAGAGTACTTAACCGACAAGAAATTGAACATCCTAACAAATTCTTTTGTTTTGGCTCACTACCTTTCCGAAAGCAGTGACAATTTAGTATCACTGCCTGGAGGAGAGATTTATCGTGAGCAAGGGATTATACTAAGCTCTTACGAAAAAGATAATACTGAACATTATCGAAGTTCGATGATGTTTATGGGCACGCCAGGGGTAGGTACATTCGGTGTAATGGAGTCAGATCCATTACTAATACTCTCAGAACAAAAACTAAAAAAACAAACGGATAAATTAATTATACTCGCCGATAGCACAAAGCTAGGCAAGCGAAGTAATTTTGTTTTCTGCCCTTTAGAAGAAGTTGATGTGCTCATAACTGATTCAAAAGCGGATAAAGAAATGATTAAGTACTTGAAAAGTAAGAATATCGAAGTCATTATTGTTGAGTCACTAGATGACTAAACCGGAGGGTAACTTTGTTTACCACTTATTTAATTCACGTATTTAAATAATTAATAAACTCTAAAGCCTGACATCTTGACTATTTCAAAATTTCATTAGTACATTTCTATATAGGAATTCCACATTGTGGAAGCCGAGTAATAGCTTAAGAATTTAAGTTTATGATATAAGAAGTGCCTTCATTATGAGGGCACTCTTGATTTTTTATTACTCAATCAGCAAATTGGCGTACTAAACTATTGAGTGTTTCTTTTGCATCTCCAAAAATCATTCTACAGTTCGGTTTGAAAAACAATGGATTATCCACTCCTGCGAAACCAGTTGCCATGCCTCGTTTGAGCACAAATACATTTTTAGCTAAATCGGCATTGATCACAGGCATACCATAAATTGGACTACCTACCATCTCTCGTGCTGCTGGGTTAACTACATCATTTGCGCCAATAACTATTGCAACATCAAAACCTTCAATACGAGGGTTAATTTCATCCATTTCGAACAATTGCTCGTAAGAGACATCCGCTTCGGCAAGTAACACGTTCATATGACCAGGCATTCTGCCTGCTACCGGGTGAATCGCATATGCTACTTCTGCACCATTGTTCTCTAGCAGAGTTTGCAATTCTTTCATCGTATGTTGCGCCTGTGCTACTGCCATACCATATCCAGGAATGACCAGTACCGACTGCGCTGCTTCCAATACATAAAATGCATCATCTGGGCTTAATGGTTTTATTTCGCCCTCTATCTTCATTTCACTTGTGTGAACTTTTTGAAAGCCTGACGTTAACACATTGACTAAAGAGCGGTTCATCGCTTTACACATAATGTTTGTTAAAATTATGCCACTTGCGCCAACTAGCGCGCCAGCAACAATAAGCAAATTATTTTCTAGAGCGAACCCCGCTGCACATGCTGCTAAGCCAGAGTAACTATTTAGTAATGAAATTACTACCGGCATATCGGCACCACCGATAGGTAATACCAACATCACCCCCATTAACAAGGCCAAACCAATTGCAATATAATGCCATGTAGTAACCTCTGGTTGTGTCACTAATAAATATCCTGATGTAGCTATTGCAAAAATTAGCAATACATTCGCGATGGCCTGACCTTTAAATACAACAGGGCGACCCACAATGCGCTCGCTTAGTTTAGCCCACGCAACTATACTGCCCGAAAAAGTAACAGCACCAATTAACAGCGCTAAAAAGCTTACTACTAATACAAACACTCTAGATGAAGCATCGCTAACTATTGCTGCATATGCAACAGCTAAACTCGCTAAGCCACCTACACCATTAAATAGCGAAACAAGTTCAGGCATTGAAGTCATTTCAATTTTTTTGGCTGCAAATATACCTATTGCAGACCCAAGAATTATTGCTGTGACAATAAATTCAAAAGAGATAATTTGTTTATCTAATAACGTAACCACAACAGCAATTAACATCGCAAGACTTGATAGCAGGTTTCCTTTACGTGCAGTAGAGGGATGGCTTAAAAGCTTTAAACCAAAAATAAAGAGTAATGCGCACAACACATACACAGCATTTATGAATATTGAATAATCCGACATCTCTTTCTCCTAGCGCTTTTTAAACATTGCAAGCATGCGGTCAGTTACTAGGTAACCTCCAACCACATTTACAGTTGCTAACATAACCGCTGCAGCACCGAGCCATGTTGCTAATTGATCAGATTCACCACCGGCTAAACTCAATGCACCGATAACCGTGATACCTGAGATTGCATTGGCACCTGACATAAGTGGTGTATGTAGAGTCGCAGGAACTTTACGTATAAGCTCAAAGCCTACAAATATAGCCAGCATTAGAATAAATAAAAGATATATACCTGTCATGATGCTTGCTCCATCGCTTGCGTTCTTAAATCGCTAATCGTTTTATTTGTAATATTGCCTTGATGGGTAATTACAGCACTTTTTTGAATATCGTCATCGAGATCTATAGAAAAACACTTAGTGTCTTTTCCCCAAAATTCACTAACAAGATTAAGCAGATTATTGGCATACATTTGTGATGCATTTAGCGCAACTTCACTTGGCCAATTACCGGTACCTATCACTTTAACACCTTCAATGATCGTGGTTTCACCCGATACCGAACCTGCAACATTACCACCACTTTCAGCTGCCATATCAACAATCACCGAGCCCGCTTTCATTAGTTTTATCGTGTCATGATTGATTAATACTGGTGGTTTTCGGCCAAACAATTGCGCTGTTGTGATCACAATGTCTGACTGGGCAATACATTGGGCCTGAGCTGCTTGCTGCTTAGCAATTTGGCTTTCATTAAGAGCTTGCGCATATCCCTGTGCTGTTTGGCCTGTTTCACCTAGATCGATATCTAAAAATTTAGCACCTAACGAACGTACTTGTTCTGCTACAACCGATCTTGTATCAAATGCCGTCACAGCAGCCCCTAATCGTTTAGCCGTAGCAATAGCTTGTAACCCCGCGACCCCAGCACCAATAATAAATACTTTTGCTGGTTTGATAGTCCCTGCAGCGGTCATCATCATGGGTAGGATACTGGAAAGCTCTGCTATTGCTTTGGTTACCATGACATAGCCCGCCAGGCTTGCCTGCGAACTTAATGCATCCATTTTTTGACAGCGTGTACTACGAGGTATCATTTCCACACTTAAACTAGTTACTTGATGCTGACACAGCAAGTCTACGTAATCATGGCTATTAAAAGGGTCTAAAAAACTAATAACTGTTTTCCCCTTTGCATGCGCGACATCCTCTACAGGGAGTTTATCTACAGATAAAATAACATCAGCTTGAGCTAATATTTCAGCTCGATTGCTCAATACAGTTGCACCAGCGTTAGTGTATTCTTCATCAGTTATAAAAATGCTTTCACCTAAACCTGATTCAACAATTACATCAGCGCCTAGCAATATATAAGATTTAACATTTACGGGTAATAAGCCACACCGCCGCTCGCGGTTACCCTTTTCTTTTAAACAAACTATTTTGGCCATAAATTTTCCTCATTCCTAAATTTAAGGTGCAGTTAATCCTCCAAAAAATATTGGTGGACACGATTTTAATATCCACTAAGTGGATAAATTTGAATAAGCCCAAACAGCTAAAGCGAAAGTGGTTACTTTATAAAAACTGTTTGGGTATTATCGGGTTGGCGAACGCCAACACAGAGGTAAGACGATCGCTTAATTAAAATGCATAGTTAGTTAACGTAATGCATTTACCTCAATATGATCCATGTCATCAAACTCTTGATTCTCTCCACCCATTGCCCAAATGAATGTATAATTTGATGTTCCAACGCCACTATGAATAGACCAGTTAGGCGATGCTATAGCCACTTCACTTTCTATTGGTAGTGTACGTACTTCAGACGGTTCTCCCATAAGATGAAATACTTTTTCATCTTTTGGTAAGTCAAAATACATGTAAACCTCTGTTCGTCTAAAGTGGGTATGTGGTGGCTTAGTATTCCAAACACTCCCCTTTTTGAGTTCAGTAATACCCATTACTAATTGACAGCTGTCAACAATACCCGGGCGGATAGATTGAAATATAGTGCGCTCGTTTGAGGTCTCTTGCGAGCCTAGCTCAATAAACTTCGCCTTACTTTTTGGTACGTGAACGGTTTTTGTTACACGATGTGCAGGATAAGAAGCTAAATAAAATTTAGCAGGGCTATTCGCATCATTAGATGAAAACTCTACAGTTTTGCTTTCTTTAGCAATATACAAACTGTCGCGATTATTCATTTGATATAATGTACCATCAACAACAATTGCACCCTCACCGCCAATATTTATAATCCCCACTTCACGACGTTGACAAAAGTAGTCAGCTGCTAACTCTTTATGAGTAGGCAGAATAATTGAGTCAGCAACAGGTGTAATACCACCAATCACTGCGCGATCAACATCAGTGTAAGTTAAATTGATTTTACCTGCTTCGAACAATGGTGCGGTCACAAAAGCATCACGCAATTCATCATTACACATTGTTTTATAACTTCTAATATCAGCTGAGAACATAAAGTTCATAAAGACCCCTTTTGTATAAGTAATTTATACATTTTAAAATTTAAATTTGTTAATGACTTAACGCGCCATCCAACCGCCATCAACTAACATTACATGACCGTTTACATAATTCGCTGCACTACTTGATAAGAAAACAGTAGCACCAGCTAAATCTTCTGGCTTACCCCATACACCACTTGGAATGCGAGCTGTTATACTTTCATGACGCTCTTTGTCTTGACGAAGGTTATATGTGTTATCAGTTTCGAAATAACCAGGTGCTATCGCGTTTACTTGAATATTATTGGCAGCCCATTCATTCGCTAATGCTTTTGTTAACTGCGCAACGCCACCTTTGCTTGCGGCATAGGCTGGCACAGTGATACCACCAGAAAAACTTAACAACGAAGCGATATTAATGATTTTACCAGAGCCTTGCTCAAGCATATGCTTACCCGCTTCACGGCAAAATTTAAACACACCATTTAAATTGGTATTAATAACCTCATTCCAGTCGTCATCTGAAAACTCATGTGCAGGTGAACGTTTTATAGTACCTGCATTGTTAACCAGAATGTCGATTCGGCCAAACTCACTGATTGTATCGGAAATGGCCTTGTTAATTTGCTCACCGTCCCCTTGATCGCAACCAAGAGCCAAACAGGTAACACCTTTTTCTTTTAATAGAGAGATTGTACTTGCAACATTTTCAACCTTTGAGCCAATTGCTACAACCGTTGCACCAGCTTCACCTAATGCAATTGCCATTGCTTGGCCTAACCCACGGCTTGCGCCAGTAATAACTGCAACTTTATTCTCTAAGCCGAACTGTTGCTTTAAATATGTGTTCATTATTAAATTCCTATATAAATAGCTTAAATTAAATCTAAAAGTTGAGGTAAAAATTCACTAATCGACGGGAAGATTGTCACTAAAATAAGCGCAACCACCATTGCTACATACAACGGCAGTATTGGTTTAACTATGTCACTAATAGACACTTTACCAATACTACATCCAACGAATAACACGCTTCCCACCGGTGGTGTACATAATCCAATTGATAAATTTAAGATCATCATAATGCCAAAGTGTAGAGGTGAAATACCTAACGACTCAGCGACGGGTAAAAAGATAGGAGTAAAAATAAGGACCGCAGGTGTCATATCCATAAACGTTCCAATTAGTAATAGAGTAATATTAATAATTAAAAGAATCATTAATGGGTTATCAGATAATGCCAACAAAGTTTGGCTAATTGTTTGTGGAATTAACTCATAAGACATTAACCACGACATTGCCGAAGAGGCACCAATCAATAGCATTACAATTGCAGTTGTATTAACAGATTTTAATAAAATAGGATAAAGGTCTTTATAGCTAAGCTCTTTATAAAAAACTAAAGACACAATTAGTGAGTATAAAACGGCAATAGCACCGGCTTCGGTAGGTGTAAAAAATCCACCAATAATGCCACCAATTATCAAAAAAATTAAAAATAGACTTGGAACAGCACCAAAAAGAGATGGCCAGAAAGGCCCTATAGACTCATTTGATAAAGGTTGAATATTTTTACGTTTAACATACAGAGCCGCTCCCCCAATCAACAAAAGCGTAACTAATAAACCAGGTAAGTAACCTGCGATAAACAATGCAGCTATTGATACACCACCACTGGCCAGCGAATAGATTATTAATATATTACTTGGAGGTATTAACATACCTGTTGTAGCAGCAGTTACAGTTACAGCAGTACTAAAAGGCTTGTCATATCCTTCTTTTTGCATTGCAGGAATCATGAACCCACCAATAGCTGAAGTCGCGGCCACTGCAGATCCAGAAATAGAGCCAAAAAGTGCACATGAAATTACATTTACGAATGCTAAACCACCGGGAAGGCGTCCCACTAATACTTTTGCAAATTCAATCAACCTTAATGCAATGCCACCTTGGCCCATGATGTACCCAGATAAAATAAAGTAAGGAATAGCCAGTAATGCAAAACTATCAATACCAGCTGTTAATCTTTGAGCTATTGTTGTAAGAGCAGGTAATGCATCTATTGTCGCTAACATAGTAACTAATGTTGCAAATATAATAGCTAATGCTATTGGTAAATTAACTAACAATAATAATACGAATACACCAAACAAAATCATGCTTGTCATAAATTCTTCTCCTGCTCAATTGAGTAATTTTGGGCATTAAAGAAGAAGTAAGTGCTATACAATAAAAATAGTAATCCGCTTAAGGGTAATACCATATAGACACCAGCCATCGGCACATTTAGAACAGCAGAGTGCTGACCGAGTGTCCAAGTTAAGTGGACTAAGTTAAACCCACCGATAATCAATACAGAGATTGCAAATATAGCGACTAATAAACAACATAGCTTAAAAATAATTTTGGCTTTCGCTGCAGATAAATTTCTTACAATCAAATCGAAACCTAAGTGACTATGCTCTCGATAGGCATAAGCTCCACCAAGTAAACTAATCCAAATAAGTAAAAATCGAGCAACTTCTTCAGTAAATGAACTCGGTTGAGGTAAGATAAACCTAGTGAGTACTTGCCACGTCACATCAATAACAAGTAGCACCATCATGATAGTGAGTAAAACGCGTAAATAGCAGTCAATCGTTAACAGAAATTGTTCATAAATTTTCATTTTTGCTCTCCGATTTCTTTAATGCTTTCTACCAACGGCTCAAGTAAAGTTCCTTGTAGTGAATCATAGATTGGGCGCACGCTTTCCTGAAAAGGCTTTTTATCTGCAATAATTATTTCAACACCAGCCTCTTTTACTTTTTGTAGTGACATTAATGTCGAATCTGCCCAAAGTGATTTTTGATACTGAGTCGCTTCTATCATTGCCTGATTTAACCATTGTTGCTCTTGAGGCTTAAGCTTATTCCACACTTTAGTACCGATAACAATTACGTCAGGAATTGAAGTATGCTCGTCTAATAAGTAGTATTTACTAACCTCATAGTGCTTCGAGAAATAAAAGCTAGGCGGATTATTTTCTGCACCACCGACGATTCCTTGTTGAAGTGCTGTATATAACTCCCCCCAACTAACAGTCGTTGCCGCACCGCCCATAGTGTTAACCATACTTACAGCTGTTTTACTATTCATAACTCTTATTTTTAGCCCCTGAAGATCTTCAGGCTTCTCTACTTTACGCTTTGTAGAGTAAAAACTACGACTACCTGCATCAAAGTACCCTAAGCCCTTAATCAAAAAGGGAGTACCGGCATCAAGTAAGTCTTGGCCAAGTTCACTATCTAAAGTTTTCCAATAATGTTCATGGTCGTTAAATAAATAGGGGAGGCTAAAAACTTTCATTTGTGGTACAAAAGCTTCAAGCGAGCTCGCAGAAACTTTCGTCATTCCCATACTACCAATTTGGAGGAGCTCAAGAACCTCACGCTCAGTACCCACTTGAGCTGACGGATAGATAATCAGGCGCATAGTGCCCCCTGATAACTCTTGCAGGACTTCATTCATATAAACAAGTGACTTATGGACTGGATGTTTAGTATCTAAATGATGGGCTAAGCGAATTGAAGTTTGACTATCATCCTTACTACCGCACGCAGATAAAAGAAAAAGAACAAAAATAGTAGAAGCAAATCTAAAAAATTTCATAAATCACCACCTAATAAACATATATCGCGATTTATGATGGCACCTTTATACATGATGACCGTACTAGCACATTGCTGCCCAGCCTTAATACAAGCTTCGTCGTTTCGACCTTGTAACTTAGCAGCTATATATGCTCCATTGAATGAATCACCTGCGGCTGTTGTATCAACTGGAGTTAGTACTGTTTCTAATGGATAAAATGTACATGCTTTATCTTTATAAAAATGACAACCGCGGTGACCATTCTTCACAACAACTTCAGAAGTGCCTGAATCCACCCAACGAGTAATACAATCTTCTATTGAGTGGGTTCCATATAAAGCTTTTTCATCATCAAAGCTCAGTAATGCAATATCAGTTAACGACATCATCTTCGTAAAAACTTCTATTGCATCATGAGTACTCATCCAATTATTTATCCGGTAATTATTATCAAAGATTACTATTCCGCCTTCTTTACGGTATTGCGATAGGCAATTAAATAGCGCAACTAAATCATCTTGAGGGTAAAGGGAAAGAGTTATTCCGCTTAGGAATATCATTTCATAAGATTTGATTTCATCTAATATGACAGGATAATCAGAAAGCATTGTGCGGACAGGAGAGTTTTGTCTCCAATAGTTAAAGTAACGCTCGCCATTTTCATCATTATTAATAATATATAGGCCAGGCAATTTACTGTTTTTAATTCTTACATGGTTAATACCCACACCTTCACTGCGCCAAGCGTCCAGCATATTTTGGCTGTAGGGATCATCACCTAATACTGAAAAGTAATCGGCTTCGCCATTGCATCGACATAAATAAATAGCAGTGTTTAAAGTATCTCCGCCGAAGCCCATTTTAAATTGGTCATCACTTTGTTGACTCAATTCAATCATGCATTCACCTAGTACAGCTACTTTCACAATTACATCCTTAGATTAAATCTACATAAGCCACTATCGATAATTCACTGCTTTAGTATTCTTTTTGTTCAAGAAGTATTTAGCTGAATGATTCTAACTGCAGGTTATGTGATTGTAAATGATTATATTGAGCGATAATGACTGAAAGTAATATTTTTGTCAAACTCGTAAATATTATATTAAGTGTTTTTATCTGCTAAAACGCCCACTCACCTAATGGTTAATACTAAAAAAAGTTAGAGGCTGTATAAAAAAATCAAATAATGTCAAAAAATGTCTTTTATGGTCAGGTGTGATATAGTTATATGACTAATTTTTTAATGGTTAATTTCTATTTAATATGAATAAATCTTCTGTAAGTATTGTCACCAATGAACAATCATTACCTATGCTAGAAAAGCATAGGCAACAATTAATCATAGACATTTTAGAGCAACGCCAGTTTGCGAGTGTGCGTAATCTAACTCAGTTGCTAAATGCTTCAGAAGCTACTATCAGACGTGATATTACTAAAATGTCTAAACGTGGTGAAATAACTAAAATTAGAGGCGGTGCTGAATCTATAACAGGAGAGAAGAAGAAAAAAAATATCTCTAGCTCTTCATTTGTTGTAGACAAGACAAAGCAAGCTAATACAAAAAAGCTTATTGCAAAACGTGCGGTTGAGTTATGTTCTGATGGTGACTCCATTATAATCAATGGTGGTAGCTCGACTTTTATGATGGGCGAATACCTTGCTAAGTTACAGTTAAATATACTTACAAACTCTTTTGTATTAGCTAACTACATTACGGAAAATAGTGATAACCAAGTTTCGTTACCTGGTGGCGAAATTTATAGAGATCAAGGCATTATTCTCAGCTCATATGAAAGTGATACCACCGAAAATTATCGGGCTACTATGATGTTTATGGGCACGCCAGGGATAGGGGAATTTGGAGTCATGGAGTCAGACCCCTTGCTCATTAGATCAGAACAAAAATTAAAAAAACAAACTGAGAAATTGGTTATTTTAGCTGACAGTACTAAGCTGGGTCAGCATAGTAATTTTATTTTTTGCCCGCTGTCTGAAGTCGACATTCTAATTACTGACTCGAATGCAGATAAAAAACTAATCAAGGACTTTGAAAGTCAGGGTATAGAGGTAGTTATTGTACCCTGCGCCACACCGTAATCTCGAAACAGAAGCCCTTTTGTCTGGGGCTTCTTCTATGTTTATTACCAGTATACTCGCTCAAATCCTGTATTTCTTATGTAATCTCTGTTCTTAGGGTTATCTACTACTACGACTTCTAAAGATTCATTCGCTAATGACGCATCATTAAACTGAGGGTCATCGATAAACACTTTGTCAGGTACCTTGAGAGGATAGTTCTTTTGTTGTAAATATCTGTAAAAACTATGTATTTTCACATCGCCCATATTAAAACACTCTACGGAAAATTTTTCCCAATTAGTATTAGTTGCTAATATAACAAGCTTATTATATTCAAACTGAGTAATTAGGTTTCGCTCCACTAAAGCTGCTGTAAAACCTCTTGCTGCCTCAATATAGTTGGCTGTGCTTAATACAATCAAATCGCAGATGTGTATACTTTGCCTGAGTGCAATAATGGCTTGTTTTGGTACAAAATCCTTATCTATTAAGTCTAGGGTTAGCCTTTTAGCTGTATTAAAAATCTTCTCTTGTGCATTTTCAACACCCCGGAGTAAACCAAGTGCACCTACAAGTAGAGTATGCGAGTTTTCATACGTTTTACTTTTTGCTTCCCACGCTAAAACCATCGCTTTGAAACCCGCTGGTTCACATAGCTCTTGCATAACTAAGAACCATAAATCATTGCCACTTTTAGTTAAAGTACCATCAATATCAAATATGTGAGTACGCAAACTCTATACACTCCAGTTTAAATACAATATATAAATCGGCATTATTTTCAGCCTTTTCAACTTCATAAACAAAACAAGTTCCAATCATTTACCGTATATCAACGATTTCCGTTTAACCTAAATAACCCTGCAAAAGGCACCTACTGCAGCTGAGGCTTATAGGTAGCTTGACGAGTAATTTTTGTATTTAACGCTAAATAGTAGACTTATTATAATATTCAACCTGCTCTTTAGAGCCTATAGCTACGGGCACTCGCTGATGAAGGGAAGTCGGCTCAATAGTTAAAATTGACTGGCCTAAGCTTGTTGCTAAGCCCCCACTTTTTTCTATAAGTAAAGCAAGTGGGTTAGCTTCATATAGCAGCCTGATTTTGCCATTACTATTCCCGCTTCTAGTATCTTGTGGGTACAAGAATAATCCACCACGGCTAATAATGCGGTGAACATCACCTACCATAGCCGCATTCCATCTCATGGAAGAACCTGAAAATGCATCACTTTGATATAAAACCTCATCAAAATAACACTGAACCTTTTCTGGCCAGTAGCGATAGTTTGCAATATTCACTGCGAATTCTTTAGTTTTTCCCGGAATATCGAAGTTATTTTCTGTTAACAGGTAGCCTCCATGAGTAGAGTCTAGTGTGTAACAACGCGTTGGGCCTCCTGTCGTCATAACAAGTAGAGTTGAAGCACCGTAGAGGACATATCCGGCACACACCTGCTCTTCACCTTTTTGAGCAAATTGTAGCTCGCTATCATCAGGTACATCATCTTTTGCTTTGTATATTGTAAAAATAGTGCCTATTTGCCCATTAATATCAACATTAGACGAGCCGTCTAATGGGTCGAATGCAACGATATAAGGTGCCTTTGGTGTAGCAGCAACGACAAAGTCTTCTTCTTCTGAGGCAATGGCGCGAACAGAGTCGTCATTTAGCAGCATATCTTTGAGTAGCTGGTTTGCAATAACGTCCAATTTTTTTTGCACTTCTCCCTGAATATTCTCATCTAAGGTTGAGCCAAGTACACCAGCAAGCGCACCTTGACTAACTCTAAAGGAGATCTCTTTAGAAGCTGCTAGAATTGTTCTAATTAACATAATTAGTTCAATGTTAACGTTGTCTTTTTTTAGAGCTGGTATTAACCTTTCCAATTTTTCACCCTTTGTATTTTACTAAACTTAAAGCAGCTATGAAAAATTTAGTTGTCAATTTTAAATACTTTTCATATCTTAAATATTACCCAGTTACTGACAATAAAAATCAAAAGCATAAATAGCTTTATTACTTCCTATTCTATGTAACTAGCTGTTGATAATTAAAGATGACAATATACTACCCATCCTTTTATGTGTATATTCACAATAAAGTTATAAACTGTTTCCATTAATGTCATAATAAAGAGGGTTTATGGTAGGGGCTTCAGAATTAGCTATTTTTGCTATAGTTGTTGAGGAAAACTCATTTAGTCAAGCCGCATTAAAAATGGGGCTATCAAAAACAGCTGTTAGCAAAAAAGTATCTGCTTTGGAAAGTAAACTAAATACTCAGTTACTCTACAGAACAACAAGGAAGCTGAGCTTAACAGATGCAGGTAAACTACTTTTTGAACATGCAAAAGGAATTAATCAGCAAGCGAATGATGCATTTAATGCAGTAAATGAGCTTTCTTTAGAAGTTTCGGGGCATATTGTGATGTCAGTACCGACTATATCCGGAGAGCTATTACTGGCCGATTTAGTTGCAAAGTTTTGTAAAAAGTACCCTAAAGTCACTATAGAATTACGCTTAGAAAACAAACTCGTCGACCTAGTTGATGAAGGCGTTGATTTAGCAATAAGAACTGCAGTTTTAACAGACTCATCATTAATAGCAGTGCCTTTGTTAGAGTCAAATTGGGTTGTTTGTGCATCTCCAAAGTATTTAGCCGACGCTGAAGCTATCGTCGATATAAACAGCTTAAAAAAACACAATTGCTTATGTTATGACTTACAAGCTAACGGGAGTAATGAATGGCGCTTTACTCTAAATGAAGGTCTAACTTCAATAATAGTAAATGGCAGTATGTCATCTAATAATGCATTATCATTAAAAAAAGCAGCTCTTAATAACGTAGGCTTAATATACGTGCCTAAGTGTAGCGTCTATGAAGAACTAAAAAGCGGTAAATTGGTACAAGTTTTAAAAAACTATGAAACACGCTCTTTAGGTGTTTTTGCCGTATACCCTTATACACGCCATAAACCAGAGAAGATTACATTACTTATCGATGATATAAAACAAGCCTACCTTTCCCTAAAGCATATTTTCAGTTAAAGCACTTATTTGTATTAAAAAAATCTAGCGGCCTCTTAGTTAAAAGAAGCCGCTGATGATCTATGTTTACTCTGTACTATTTAAAAAGTGAGTTCTTTCTTTAACCTCTATGGTTCTTTGATCTTCATATGCTTTAATATATTCACCTGTGCGCTTACGAAAATATTCAACTTTAGATTTATACTGAGGTAGTAGTGCTAGATTAAATTTTTCTTGAGGATCTTCAATTAAATTATAAAGTTGTAAATAGTTATTTTTATAAAAATCAACAAACTTCCAGTTGCCTGTCCGCATACCAACCATAGGAGGTATCGATACCCTCTTTGGCTGATACATATGCTCAAAGAAAAATTCATCTCTCCACGAAGGTATTTCTTCACCTTTAACCAACCCAACTAGACTGTTTCCTTGATACATTTTAGGAATTGCAACATTTGCATAATCTAAAATTGTAGGGGCTATATCAATGTTAAGCGCCGCCTTATCAATAGTAACTCCTTGCTTAGTATTACGAGGGTCATAAATGATTAAAGGCACTCTAAGGTCTTCCTCCCAACCAAACCACTTACCGGCTAATTGACGTTCATTTAAGCTGTATCCGTTATCTCCAGTGTAAATTACAATCGTATTTTGTAACATCCCAAGTTTTTCAAGTTGAGCGATAATTTGACCCACGCCTTCGTCAACCGCACTGATTGCACGATAATGACGCTTAATCATTTTTTGATACATTGCGTTATTTGCATACCTATATTCCCAACGTACCCGACCAATAGAGTTCTTTAAGAACTCTGGCAACGCTGCAAATGTTTCATCATCTGATAACTTTGCTGGAGGAATTGTAATATCACTATATAAATCTTCGAATTTTGATGGGTAATGGTATTGATCCTCTTTGTCACTGTCGAGTGCATGCGGGTTCCAAAAGTTAACATTGAGCACCCAAGGCTTAGAAGAGCCCTCCATATTTACAATAAAGTCTTTAGCTCTTTGCGCAATATAATGAGTTTGAGGGATTTCGCTACCTTTGTAAGTGTTTGTTTTGGAATGTAGTAACGGCTCAAAATAGTCAAACCTATCGGAATCATCGCCTGAGAGCTTAATTTCATACTTACCAACAAACCCAGACGTATAACCACTATCTTTTAATTTTTTTGGATAAATATTGTCAGATTCAGTAACACCGGTTGCCGGTCGGCTAAAAGTGAAGTCGTGAGTTCGCTCTGTTAGCCCAGTCAATATACTAACACGGCTTGACGCACAAATAGGTGTAGTAACAAATGAATTAGAAAAGCTCACCCCCTGATTTGCTAATGCATCTAAGTTAGGTGTTTTTATAATAGGGTGATTTTTACCTAGCAAATCCCATCGATGATCATCGGCAAGAATAAAAAGAATATTAGGACGTTCATTAGTCGTTTTTTTAATATCCTCTCGTTCAGTACCATAAGAGTTAAACCCTATGGTAATTAAAGTTATCAAAAACAGTGTGTTCAAATATATTTTCATTCTATCCATCCAATAAATTACATCACTACACAGAGCAAAAAAATCAAAATCAATCACAATAGTGACTTATTTAGCTTGAAAATGACAGTTTAAATGTTACTGTAAAAAATAACTGATTAACATACACACACATAAAATGAATTTATCAAAACATTACAGTTTATCTAATAAGACATTTGTTAAGGCATTAATTCTTACATCAATCATGTGCTTTAACGCAGCATGCAGCAACGAAAGGGAAGCAGAAAATCCAAAGCAAACCTCTGAATTAATTGCCGCTCCTGCTGATTTAAAAGTGGGTGAAGGCTTTAAATCTTCTATAGGATACTATGAAAGTGAACCTAAATTCTCATGGCAAATAGGTGAAACAGCTCATTCAAACTTCCAATCAGCTTATCAAGTTCAAGTAGCTACAACTCTTAACTTACTCAAAGAACAGCCCGACTTATGGGACAGTAAAAAAGTTAACTCATCAAGTACTAGCTGGGTTAAATACCAAGGTGAACCTCTTACCTCAAGACAAAAAGTATATTGGCGCGTTAGAGTTTGGGATGAAGAAAACCAAACCTCAAACTGGAGTGATCCGCAAAGCATTGAGCTTGGCCTATTAACAAATAAAGACTGGCAGGCAAAATGGATAGGACATCCTGATACAAAACAAGCTAATCAGCCGTCAAAAACTACTATCGCGACTCCTCAGTATTTTAGAAAGTCATTTAATATCAACAAAGACATAGAAAAAGCTCGCCTATATATCACTTCTAAGGGCGTCTTTAAGCCTTACATTAACGGAGAAGAAGTATCAAAAATTGATGTAATGACCCCTGGCTGGACTCCGTATAATAAAAGAATAGAAACACTCACATACGATCTAACCGATAAGCTTACAAAAGGTGAGAACACCCTAGCATCAATATTAGCAGGCGGATGGTTCTCAGCGAGGATTGCCGACTTAAAAGATACCGATCATGTCCACTCCCCGCTTCTACTTGCTCAGCTTGAAATACACTTTACAGATGGCTCTTCTCAAGTCGTAGCGACAGATCAATCTTGGAAAGTAACACAAAAGGGTCCTATTCGCTTTGCCAGCAATTACGATGGAGAGCATTATTCACAAGCACTAGAACAACCTAATTGGAATATGAATAATTTTAACAGTGCTACATGGCAGAACGCTTATACACAAAAGATTGATCCTGCAATTAAGCTCAGCCCTAAAA
>TARA_R110002012_G_scaffold272981_1_pt1 | contig 16389 bp, 18 predicted proteins | sample TARA_R110002012 | Tara Oceans TARA_R110002012 (sample SAMEA4396515) | marine metagenome | biome: Westerlies Biome; feature: [DCM] deep chlorophyll maximum layer (ENVO:01000326); material: water (ENVO:00002006), including particulate matter (ENVO:01000060) such as... | depth 40 m
CCTGAACTTGTTCCACCATTTGAAATAGCGCAATTTACATCTTGTCCGTTTGTACCGTTGGAAACTCTAAATGCACTAGCACTACTAGAAGCATTTATATCTAGCATATAAGCTGGTGCATTATCTGCTATACCAACATTTCCACTTTTAACGGTTACTTTTGCGCTTGTTCCTTCATATAAACCAAGACCGCCATTAGAAACACCCAATCCTGCGAATACACCACTGGCTTCTGCTGCGATTAATGGAACATTGTCAGCTCCACCAACTTCTAATTTTGTGTTTGATTGTGTTGGAGTACGAGCAATTCCAACTGCTCCACCAGAAGTAATACGCATTCTTTCAGCTGCTGCTGTATCAAACCTCATATAATCACTAGCGTGATCATAAGCAACACGACCTCTATATCCAGCCGTGCCTCCTGTTCCATCTGCAAACATAATTGAACTGTCTGAGCTTGTTCCAGCTGCTATAGTTATGCCTGAGTCACCTGAATCAGCAACAACTAAATTTTGACCAGCTGAATTGTAGTCTCCCGGACTTGAGGTGCCGATTCCTAAATTGTTTCCGTTGTTAATATAATTAGCATGGCTATCAGCTGTCAGCTTAACAGTTGGAGTACCACCGTGATTATACATCAGCAAACCACCGTGTCCTGAACCAGTATGATCACCTATGTAGACTATATCTGTTCCATCTGCTTCTTCTATAAGAATTCGGGCAGTATCAGTTTTTAGTGAAAATCCATTTGAATTTATGTTCATGCGTTCTGAACCAGCAGTGAAAAATCCTAGAGAATCGTTACCATGTGCATAAGACACTCTGCCTTGTCTTGCACCACCGCTATCACCAAATTCCAATGAGCCCGTGTTACCAGTATTGGTTGCAATAAGAACCCTGGCATTTCCAGCTCTTTCAAACGATGCAATAGTGTTTGCATCTGTTAAATCTGTTGAACTATCTGAATCAGAAACGTGTAATCTTGCACCCGGAGATGCTTCACCGATTCCAACATTTTCTGAACTATCAATAGTTATAGCCAAAGCATCTGCATTATCATCTATACCTGTTGATCTAAATGAGGTTAAAGTTCCAACACTTGTAATAGCCGATTGAGCTGCTGTTGCAAGCGTTCCTGTGATTGTCCCAGTGACTGTTAAATTATCTGCAACGGTTGTTTCTGAAGTAGTGTGTCCTATGGTTACAGCTATACCGCTTGTTTCAGTTGCTATCTTTAAAGCACCTGTTGTGTTTGCTATGTAGGAGTTTGTGCCATCGTGGTAAATCTGCAGGTCTGTGCCAGCACCTAATTTTACTTTTTTGTCGTCAACCAAGGTTAGGTGTTGTGATAAATTTACTACCTGGCTTGCATCAACAGTAAAGGCCGTAGATCCGCCTGTGGTGACAGTTATGACATCAGATCCACTGAAAGTTAAGGCTGTGTTTGTATCCGTATCACCCGCAATAGAGTCCGCCTGGATCGTTCCTACATTGGTAAGATCCAAGTCATTTACGTTTATCAATTCACCTGTTACTTTAGTTAGTGCCATTAGCTACTCTCCAATGCTGTAATTCTAGCTTCTAATGCTTCGTTGATTGCAACCTGTTCCTTTAATGCTTTCATTAAATAGATGACCATACCACCCGGATTGTAACTGTAATAAGCTTCTTCTGAACTATCAGTAGTAAATGCTTCAGGAAACTTGCTTACTTCGGTTTGTGCAATATAACCTTTTACTTTTGGTGCGCCTTCGTCTTGAGATTTGAAGTTAAATTCTTTCGGTTCAATGGTTTTAAATAAAGATAGAGCATCAACTTCCCAATCAGTTATATTTTCTTTCAGCCTTTCATCTGAAGTGTTTGCATTATAAATTGCTGTGTTTGTGCTTCCGTTGGTTGTAATTTGCCCACAATAATCTTGATCATCATCTCTAAACAGTATCATTCCGACATTGGAATTAGCAGTTGAACCACTTTGAACGGTCATGCAATCACTGCTACCACCGCCTTCGTTATATACATAAAGTTGCGTTGAAGCAGTTGTGCTTCCGATTCCAACATTGCCAGTATTCCCATGAATAGTGAAATTAACATAATTTCCTAAAGTCTCGTGTCGGGCTATTTGAAAATGTCCACCTGCACTCTGATTTATTCCTAGTGACCAATCATACTGTGTATTAACCATAGTTAGTTGAACATCATCTGTGCTTGCACTACCGGGATTAATTAATTTTATTTTTGTCTGATCTCCAGTAGCTCCTCTTATATGGAGTAATTCTTCTGGAGTCGCAGTTCCGATTCCGACTTTTCCATCCTTTTTAATTACTAAGTTTGCATTTGTGCCTGAAGCTGTATTTGTATGAAACTCTAATCTTGAAGATGTATTATCACCATCTGTAATACATCTAATATATGCTAAATTATCAGTAGAATTATTTGAAAATCTTATTTGTCCTACTGTTTGGTCATTATTACTGTCTAATCGTTTAAAGGCTATACCTTGTCCACCGCCTGAAGCCGGAGTTGTTATTGTTACTGTTTCACTTGTAAGATTAGTAGGAGCACTTCCTATACCGACTAGTCCAGCATTAGTAATAAAAAGACGCTCTGTGGCATTTGTAAAAAATGACATAGAGTTTTCACTATTGTTATATTCAATCTGACCTATATTATCGTCACCTGAATCTCCAAACTGTAATTGAGCTGATGCACTAGTACCTGCAACAATTGCTACATCTGTTTGACCACTAGAACTTACTGTAAGCTGTCTTGAAGGACTTGAGGTGCCGATTCCTACTCGTTCATTCGTAAGGTCAAGCCTCATGATGTCGTTGGAATTTGACGTTTTTCTCATTGCAAGGGCATTAGCACCTAGTACAAAAGCAAAATCTTCTTGAGAGGTATCGGTGTCGTTCATCGTGATTGTTGCACCTGAAGCATCACCTAGAGTAATATCACCACCAAAAGTAAAATTTGATCCGCTATCATCAATTTTTAAATCGTACCTTGAATCAGCAGCGTTATAAATAAAGAACCCATTACTATCTACACCGATTTGTCGGTTATCATAACTGGAACTATTTATATTAAATTGTGTTGCTGTAACTTTGTTGTTAAAGATAGCTGTTCCTGCATCTGACATATCAAGAGTAAGGGCAGTTATGTTTGATGAATTATCTACGCCATTAAAAATAATATCTTTATCATTAACCATGCTTTTAATAATAAAATCACTACTACTGTTATATAACGTACCTATATGAGTACCACCATCTTGAAACTTTATATCTCCCCCATCAGCATCTAGGATAATGTCGCCTGCTACATCTAAGGTTAAATCGCCACTTGATAAATCAATCTCTGTTCCATCTATAGTGATGTTGTCTACAACTACACCTGCGTTGGCGGTAACAACACCAGATGCAGTTAATGCTGAAACACTGCTTGTTGTTGCAGTTATGCTGCTAATTAAAGCTTTCTTTAAATTGTCTGAATCTGAAGCATCGCCTATAAGCACATAATCATTGGCAGCAGCGGTAACACCGGTCTGGCCAGATAAAGCGGTTTTAGATAGTTCAGCAACAGTGATTGAGTTTGCTGCTAGATCTTCTGCGACAATCACATCGGCTGCGATTTTTGCAGACGTTACAGAGTTGTCTTGTAGTTGAGCTGTACCGACAGAGTTTGTGGCCGGAACATTGATTTCTGTTTGTGTATGTATAGTAACTTCAATGGACACTCCGTTTGCCGGAGCTGCATCGAGAGTCAGTGTGGTCCCAGAAACAGAATAGGTAGATCTGTTCTGATAAACACCATCCAGGAATACAATCAAATTGTTTTCATGGATAGGGTCTATTGAAAGTGTATAGGCAGTTGCGGATCCATTCCCGGTATAGGAATTGTGGTACATTGAGTCGCCACTGACTGCATCAGTCAGGTGATAAACAACAATCTCCCTGGTATTGGCTGGAGCTGCCGAGAACGACAATACTGCTCCGCTTAAACTATAAGCAGACTGTGTTTGAAACACACCCTCAATAAATACAATTAGATCGTTTTCGCTGCCAGGTGTTTGGCTCAGCGTATAATCCGTAGTCGACCCATCTCCTGTAAACGCTTGTTTTACAAAAGTAGAAGTACGAGCATCGTTAACCACATCGGTCAACATGGCCGTATTTATTCTCAGCTCAACCGTATCACCCGATGAAAATGCTCTAGCAGTTGTATCATCTTGGGCCCTTACAACAGTCCAGGTCGTGCCACTAACGGCAGTAACCTTAACTATTTCAAGGTTTGTAGCATCATCAATCGTAGCATAAAAGTAGTCCGACCCAGTGATTGCTGGAAAACTGGAGCTACTCGCTACCGATATACTCGTAGTGCTATTGTTAATTCCGGAAGAGAGAGTAGTTTCAGCGTTGTTACTATACTTAACGCCCATCTATTTTCTCTCCTTTTAACTAACCGTAACCGTCCAAGTAATCGTCATTGAATCAGAAGCACCCTTGTTGACCACATCAAACTCTGTTCGACAAAGCATGGTCCCACTTGAAGCAGCATTAAAAATGCCGGCCTCAGTTAATGCACCAGTTCCTTCTCCTGCAGTGAATTGACAAACATAAGTTACTACAGCACCAGAAGAAGAGGCAGTAGTCGTAAACGCTTTTCTGCTTCCTACTTGTGTTTCAAGTGCGGTATCACCAGCTGCAGGGTTGGTTGTACCCGTACCTACTGCCATGTGTGTCATTGCTGCTGGAGAATTAGATGTTGTTTTCAACATACTTGATGCAACAAAGGTCTTGCCTGCTGTGACGACCAAATTATCAATGTCTCTTACAAGTTCGCCATTCAGCTCAATTTGTAAGCGACCAGTCATTTTTAGTTGCTCTATTACATTAGACATATTTTTTACCTATTTTTTTACTCTAAATTATGAATTTAACATAAACTCGTTAAGACCAGACTTATTAAGCTTGGCTCCACGACCTATAATCAATTCTACCAATATCGACTCAGAAATCGTAGCACTATCTGCAAAGGCAGTGCTAAAACTTATCGCTGGTGAATCAGTGAGCGTTGATGTATCAGCAAGTGCTTTGCTGAAAGTAAACGCAGTTGAATCACTAAACGAAAAAGAATCTGCGAGAGAGTCTACCCAATCCATGTAATAAGACAATGATTCTTGCATTGTCACCACATTGTTTTTGTTTAGACCTACATCTGTTCGCAGATCATCCGATGCACTTGCTGTGTCGTCCAATGCATAAGAATCCGTAAATGTTCTGGCAAAAGTCGTAACCTTTGAAAAACTATCAGACATTGATAGTGTATCTGATTTAGTTGTTTCTACCAAACTTGCCAAACTTTCAGATATGCTTAATGTATCTGAGCTGGCTTTTCCTATCTCTAAAACCCTTGTCTCTAATATCTCTTGGGTTTCATTTAAATTTTTCCCCGTTTCCCTGGTGTCGGTGTCTGAAACGCTGATTGTATCTCCAGCACTCCTGGCATATTCTAATACCTTAGAAAAGCTGTCGGTAAACGAAATGCTTTCAGTTGCTGATTTTGCTAACGCAAGGGCAGTGACTTCAGTAATTTGAAAATCATCAGATCTTGCTTTTCCAACCTCTAATGCCGGGGCATCACTTAAACCAAACGAATCTTCTAGCCACCTGTGTGGGGAATCTGGATCTGAGAATGCAGACATCCACAATTCAGTGTGTGCAACTTTTGCATACAGCTCAGTATAAGAAGTGCTGAGATGTAGCGTTACCGTACTTAAATCAAAATGAAGATCATCAGCATCAACGCTGGTGACTTTGATCTTAGAATTGTTTTGCGTTGCGTCTAGTACCATTGGTCATTAGAAGTCATCTCTTACTTTTATTTTTATTAACTCAACAACTGTTTGTGTTTTAGATGAAGAGTTGGTGTAAGAAACCTCTCCTTCAAATGTTCCTGCGGTAGCCAAAGTGCTATTGCCCAGGTTAAATGAAACAACTCCGTTTGCTGCATCAGTTACCGCCCCAGTTAAAGTGTCTGTCAGGGCCGTTGCCCCAACCTCCCTTACCTTCATGGTTGCTGTGCAACTTGTTAAGTTAATTGGTTTAAAAGTTAAGCTGTCTTCAGGATCCAATGTTTGACCTGTTGTTGCCTCGCTAGAATCTTTTAGAGTTACCTCTATTACAGGAAGGGTGTCTCCCTGAACCAATTCTATTGTTGTTAAATAAGCCATTATGCAAACTCCTGGTAGCGTACTGTCAGTGCAGCACCTACATTACCATATTTAGATTTTCTAACAGCTATGGCTTCTCCTTTGTCATATAGCTGTTTATTTAAACTTGCTGCCTCAATGTCTGTCCAAGGGGATCCTTTCATCATTTGCAAACGATAAAGAGCCCCATGCACAATTGTTTCCATATACTCATTCGCAATAATACTAGGTATTGTTGTTGCTGTAATAGTGGGCTTTAAGCTATATAAAACGTAAAGCTTCTCTGCTTTGGTTGGTGACGGAGCAAACAAAAGCGTGTCTTGATCTTTTTGCGTGTAATACTTTGCGGTTCCTTCACCGTAATAACTGTAGATTGAAATCCCGCCTATTTGGGCCTTGGGTTCCAGCCGGTTGAATGTTTTCTTATGTATTTGTGTAACCGATGTATCGGATGTGCTTCTAAAAATGTCCAAGATGTGGTTCATTTCGGTTGCAACCGGGATTGTTAAATCGGTAACATCGTATTCGTTTATGCCAACTGATATTTGCAGGGCCTCTAAATCGGCCATATAGATGTCTGTATTCACACAGAAGTCAATTAAAGTATTTCTCAGCTCATCAATTGCAATAAAATTAGGACAAGAAGGGGCTTCTCTTTTTACTTTAGGAACTAGCGTTTCTATCTTTTTGCTGGCCATTCTTCATTATTGGGCTGGGGTAGCAGGAACCGGAGTGCTTCCTTGGTCTACTTGAGCCTTAATTCCTAATGCTTGTTGAAAAGATTGCAGATGTACGGTTGCTCGGTTTAAATCTCCAGCATACTCTGTGTCTTTTAAATAAGCCCTATACAACATATAGTCGAGGATTGCGTTTGAGTAAACATCGTCTAAAGTTATTGTAGTAGCCGTTGAAGAAAAGTTTGCAATTGTAATGTTTGATGGAGATGAACTGTATACGATCATCGCTGTATGCCCACCACCGGATGGGTGCGGATAAACATAAAATGTTTTTGGATCAAGCGGATCATAAACATAGTGTTGCACTGTAGTGCCAGTGGTCGCATGCCAGTCTGATACCTGGTCATCTAAAACCTTTCTGTCTATGTTTGTAACAGGATCCGTGTTGGGAGAATTATTTTTATAAACATCAAGCAGTCTTAAAGCAGCTGCTGGCAATGTTTGCTTGGATGATTGCGCAAGAGTAAATGCTTCATTGACCGGGTTGGCATCGGGCCTAAATAAAACGATCTCCCTTTGAGCATCGTTTAAGTGGTCCAAAAGTTCTTGTTGACCCCAACGAACATTCGTTGTGTCTTGTAAAATTTGTTCAGCCCTATCTATAAGGTCAATTACTTTAACCGTTGCCATCTTATAGCCCTAGAGATTTAATCTCTTCTTTGGTTAAAGAAACCTTATCGTAAACAAAAGTCCAATGCTCTTCTCTGTGAATAGGATTCCAGGGCACAATTTTTCCGAACTCGCCTTTTGATGCAATCGGTGTTCTTTTTCCTGACTCTTTTTTTGGCTCTGGTTTTTCTTCTTTGCTTTCCATGGCTTTTAGTTTTTCTTCAAGAACTGATAATTTATCCTTGGGGTTCAAGGTAACATTGAACTTTTCCTTGGCCATTTTTACAATTTCATCTTTTTTCATTGTTTTTCCTGGTTGGGTCCCTTCTCGATTAAAGGTACCACAAACACAAGCATTTAATCTAGCTTATAAAAGAATTGGGGGCCTATCATTTCAGCCCCCAATCAACACATTAAGAGTTTAACTTAATTTCGCCAATTGCTGTTGGAACAACAACTTTATAGCCATATACAGTCAAGCCTCTAACGCCATCACCAAAAGCAGACTCTAGTCTAACAGTTTCAGTGTTAGTCATTTGAGATGCATAAGCGATAGCTTTAGGATGACCGTAAAGACCAGATGCCACACCAGAAGCGACTGTCAGGTTGTTTGATACATACATAGTGAATCTATCAATCATTCCGATTTTGCCGTTTCTTAAAGGTGTAACACTGTCGCCAGTCAAGTAAGCTTGTCTGAGCTCTGACTCCTTGATAATTTTGGCAGTTACTGGATCAATAATCATGAACCTATCGGTTTCAGGAATATTATTTTGATCAAGAACTTTACCAGCATTCAAGATATGACCAAGAATGTTTGCAGCAGTAGTAGCTGCACCTGCATTATTCACATCTGAAAGAGATGATCCTGCTGCAACATTTCCAAACACATCTTGCTCAATAGCGATTTTCATGTTTTGAGCTGCATCGTCTGCTGCTGCATTCATGAAATCAATATCAGCTTGTCGTCTTAAGATATCGTCAACTTTAAAAGCATAGCTTTTAGCTTTGTTGATATCTAATTCGATTGTGCTTGAAGTCACATCTGAATATGTAAGCGAACCAGTGTAATCTGCAACAGATACTGCTGGCACCGCCCTGATATTCACCTTATTACCAAGGCCTGAAATTTCTCCCTCGTACTCGTTAGTTGTTACGTCAGCCAATACGGTTGATGCGTAAAACTTTGCTTGTAACTTTTTAGAGAAAACCTCAGGTATAAAATGTTGTTCACCAGCTGCGAAGCTAAAACTTCCACTCGAAGTTGAATAAGCCATTTTAGTGCTCCTTAATTAAAAGTTAATTAAATAAAATAGCAATCTTATTTAAGCTTTACTCTTCCTTCGGCATAAGCTTTATCGATATCAGGCTCATGTTTCAGATACTGTTTATCGGTCAGCCTGCCAATTTCAGATGCAGTCCAAATCTTTTTGCTATTACCCAATTTCTGTTTCCGGGCTTTCGGCAGATTCGGCTCAGCGGATTGCTTTGCTTTCTCTACCAAATCTTCCTTAGAAACAGGCGCAGTGTTAAAACCTATATCGGACTTGTATTTATTCAACAGACTAACAACATCAGCTGGCTCACCATGCGAAGCAGCGTCCCTCCACATTCCGGTTTGTCTTTCTAACCAGACTGCAAAGTCATCGCTTGTAGCAACAATCTCATAATCGGGATGCGCTTTTCGGATCTCTCCAAAATGTTTGGCATCTGATTCTGCTTTCGTTGCTTTCTCAAGCTTGGCCTCAGCTTGTTGCAGTTTACTTAAAACTTTGCTCACTGAAGTATCAACATATTGTTGCAATGGATCAACCAGCTCGGGATAATCTTTCTTTATCTCCGAGAGATCTACCTCTACCTCGTTCATCTCAGCCTTTACGGCTGGGGTGTTTGGCATTGTTTCAAGCTCCCTAATTCTGCCTTCAAGAGAGATTACTCTTTCATTGAAAGCTTTTTTATCTTCTGCTCTACCCTGGGTCGATTTCGTCATCATTGCTTGCGCATTTTTATAACGTTCTTGCCACTGCTCGGCAGTCAATTCATTACTCTGTTGTACAGGTTCCTCTAAAGATTCTTCCTCTACGATTTCAACCTCTTCCGCTTGACTTGACTCTTCAGTATCCTGAGGTTGTTCGGGTGAAGTCTCGACAATCTCAACATTCTCTTCTAGGGTTTCTTCGGATTTTTGCTCGGGAGTTGCGATCTCCTCTGCCACATCTTCGGGTCCTTTCTGAGAAGCCTCATATTGTTTTAACATCTCGTCAGCTTCTTTTTCTAACTTTTCAGCGATTATCTCGCCTCTGGTTTTATTTTCTTCGTTCATTTTTTACCTCGGTCCCTAAAAAGGGGTATCGAATTAATTATAAATGTTAGATGTATCCTTTCGGTTATCTAACGACTCTATTACTTTATTAGCAATATCTCCTAAAGATACAATAAACTTCAGGATGTCGCAACGTCCTTGACTAAAGCGGTAGTCCTCCGTTATTTCCAACTGGTCCCTCTCCATCTGGCGGAGCCGTTCCATTTCTTGCATCAGCACCGACCATTCCTTCGGGGCCGTTGACGATAGAACCTTGACCGCCCTGCTGCATTCCAGCGAGAGCTTGTTGTAGTGCTTGCTCATTGGCAATATCCTCCTGGGTTCGTATCACTTCATCCGGATCTATATCCATGGATTTTGCGATATCTTTTAGTAATTGTCCTCTATCAACCATTGGTGCATCCATTGGGTTGCTTACCAGTGATAAGAATTGCAATAGTCTTTGCGACTGAACTTCTTTTTGTACAAGTGCGGTTGACCCTTTTGCAACCACCCTCATGTCAGACTTAATATCTTCGTCTGGATTCCAGGTCATATTCCAATCATACAAAGCCCTGATCATTGGCTTGGTTAAATAATCGTCTATGTTTTTAATAACCGATTTTAAAACAATGTTGGCATTGCTCATTAATATAGATATACCGGTGGCAGTTCTATTTAATGACGACTGTGTCTGCCCGTGTGTATATGAAGGCAATGCGGTTGTTTCATCCGCAAATCTTCTAAACAGCTCTATGACATTAACAAGAGCTGGTGAATTTGATTGCGGTTGATAAAAACGAACCATGGGCTGATTCCCATCTCCGCCCTCTCGTAAGAACACTCTCCAGGGATAAAGCTCCGTTGGGTCTTCACCGCTGGCCATGATGTCGGTATTCACCTCAACCATTGGGCCTGACGATAAAGCAATGTTATCCAGGTAAATTCTAGTTGCAGCATTCATGGTTGCCTGGGAGTCTCTCATCATCCTAGGAATGCCCGTGCCCCAAAACTGATGAGGGTTCTTTTCATACGGGAATATAAAGTATGGAATGATTCCTCCAGGAAGTGGGTTGAGCTGCGCTTTAATAACTTTATCGCCCAGCATCCATATGTTTGACTGATACTCCATGGCCATGTCATCTGACTCCGTAAACTCCACACCTGCCTCTTCCAGGTCATGTCCATTAACAGATCCCCAAAACTCTAAAACCTCATACTTTCCTGTCTCCATTGTAGAATCATTGATGTTTGCAATAGACCTTCGCTCTCTTTCGTGATTCGATTCAGTGTGGTTTCCTTCGGGCATCATCATGATGCATTCCTCAATCATCTCTTCACTAAAACCTGGAAAATCCCTAAGGTCTGATAATTGTGTTCTGGATATAATGTGTCTTCTAAATATAGATCTCATGTCCTCAATTGAGGTAGCAAACGGATCGGGATATAAATCAAATATTGATACAGCCTCCATTTCCGGCATGGGGCTTTCTTCATAAACTAAGCTAAACCCTTCTGGGTCGCTGACCCAGCGATGATTTTTTTCAATCTTTAATGTTCCTGATTTCATCGCTCCGGTTCCAAATAAAACTTGCTCCATGATTGCGTCTTTCATTTTACTTTCTAAATTGTTTTCAAGGGCTTGATCGAGGATAACTTCCTCCATATTTTCGACCCTTTTTCCTGCTTCTTCTTTTACCTCTTCATCGAGCTCGCTCATCCTTTCTTGTATAAGAGCATCCACTTGCATGGGGTCGATGGTGTTTGCAGCCATCATGGTTTCCAGAGCAGCTTGCTCGGTGAGCTCACGCTTAAGCATGGGCTGTTTAACAATTGGGGTTTGTTGTATTGAAAAGAACGATTGTCCTGGTTGAAATAATAAATCGGTGATTCTAGAAAAAGCTGCCAGGACTTTTGTTCTGGTCAGGCCCACATAAACTGTACTGCGATCACCTTTTCCATTTATTTTAGATAGAGTCTCAGAGTCATATTGACCCATAAATGCCCTGAGATCTTCTACCCAGTCTTCTTCTACATCGACACGGGATCTTCTAAAATCCTCAAAACGGGCCCTTAATATCTGCCCCAAGCTTTCAACTGAGGATTCATCTCCTATGTCTTCGAGGGCTATACCCTCAGGATCTATTGGGGTGTCTTTTAAGTCGGCCATTTATTTATTTCTCTTTTGCGTGCCACCAGTTCAGCGCACACCAATCGATGACAGAATAAATTTTTTTCATCCATCCTGATCGTTTTGGGGTGGGTGTAACACATGCGATGACGCTACATACTGTAACGACTAACATGATCATAGCAACTATGTTTGCGAACATTTCCATTTCGTTGTCTCCTTATAATATACGAAATTCAATTATAGAACACTCTTCTTTCGTTTTTAAACTTTCTTCTATGAGTCCTTGGCATTGAGTTCAAGCCAAACAAAGCAATTGCATAGGCCATAATGCGGTCATCATAGCAACCTTGTTGGGCGTTAGTGATGCCTCTTGCATCCATTACATACGACCTCATTTCAGAAATCAGTTCTTTGCATGCAATGCCAGACTCACCTTGTCTTACTAGATGTGCTAAGTTATCAATAATTAACGGTTTTGTCTTGGTTGTTGTTAAAAAACCTGCACGTCTTGTGAGGCGGTCTACATACGCATCGTCCACCGCCTGTTCAACATACATGTTCGGATAACCCATGTCTTGCATTTTTCTAATGGTTGTAAGGCCGTGATTGTTCCTCTCAACAAGCACCCAGGCACGATTGTAATAAAGGGCTATTTGGCTGATGATTTCCGCAAAATCAAAAGGGTCTATGTGGCCGTGCCATGTGGCCACCTGGTTTCCCATGTGATCCAAAACCTGGATGCAGCTGTAGTCTCCGTGCTCCAATCCTTCGGACACATCGACTCCAATGGAATACCTTAAACTGGATTGTGGGTGTTCAAAAATACACAGGTGTCCGGCTTTGTGTTCTTCTAAATTTTGATTGTATAAGTCGCCACGCCAAATCGGGGTGTAACATTCTTTGGCAGCTTGATCGATAAATTTGGGTTCTACAAATAAACGCCCAGACGTGAGGAACGCCTCCTGCGGGGTAATCGGGTATTCTTGTCTGAATAAATCTTCGCTGCCTAAATCGTGTATTTTTAATCTACGAAAATTTAATTGGGCATCGTCTAAGTTATACATTTCTGCCAAGTCGTCTTCTTCCTGGGTACGCTCAAAATATGGATCCGGCTCCCTGCGGTATTCCGGCATCATAGACCAGGGTATAAAACAAAGTTCCCACTCACCCTCGCCACGGATTGCTCTCATGCACGCTTCGTAAAACCACCCACCGGCCCCATTTGCGGTAGACTCTAATAATATTTCGGAGCCCTGATCCGGGACCGTTTGCAAAAGACCAGGCAATATATCTGCGTTTGGATAGAAAGCGACCTCAGATCCGTGTAAATAGTTTGTGGTCCAGCCCCTACCGACCTCGGCAGTACGAGCTGTAGCGATTCTCCACCTGGAACCGTGTGAAAACGCCAGACTGGATGTAGTTGATTCTTTTAAATCGGGCTGCACAATCGGGTGTGGAAGATTGTCGTAGTACATTCTGACCATATTAAAGATCGCTTTTGTGGATTCTGCTAGGTGAGACACCACTACGGCATTCTGATTTTGCTTCGTTGCCGTCTGCCAAAACCCTCTGGCCTGACAATATGTAGAAATTCCCGTTTGTCTGCTCTTTAAGATGAGCACTCTGACCCGATTATGATGAGATAATTGCTTATTGATCTGCTCGTCCAGTAAAACTTGAGCGTCATTCATCTCTAAAGGCACCAGATTTCCTTGCTTATCTACAATCTTTAAGCAGCTCTTAGCGTAAAAAGGAAGGTTTTCCTTAAATTTATTTATAATTTTTTTGTAATCTGACTTTTCCATTGTATGGGTACTAAAAAACAAGCCCCCCCTTAGGAGTATATAGGTATATATATGTATGTAGGGTCGTGGCCCGCACCTCCCCGGGTGCGCCTGCACGCCATATGGGGCGGGGGCTGCAGCGATTTGGGGGTGTCCAGGGTCGAGTTGCGTGTGGCCACATTATTAAAGAAAAAAAGTTTCACCTACTGAAGGTGATTCTTTTCCTTTGTCTTAATGCCTAGCTCAGAAGAAAGATCACTGAACCATTCATCCTGGTGATTGACGTTGATAGTGGTCCGATCATCAAGCATTCCAAAGTGCCTAGCTAAAAGCTCTAAGGCTTTGACTCTAGAGCCTGCGGTGTGGCCTGGTACTTTACCTAATGCCTCATCTTTCATAGCGTCTACGATTGAATCTAGGTCATCCAGGTGCCTTTCTTTGAGCTCTTCTAACTCAATTGCCAGCATTTTTTGGATTTCATCATCCTTCATCAACCGATAACCTTGATTGTAAGCAGACTTCTCTGAATAACCGCATCGTTTTGCAGCTTCAGTCGCATTCTTTGTAACCATAAAATGCTTCACAAATTCTTCCTTGCGTTGCCTTAGGGTTTTATTCTTTTTCATAACTGTTCCTATTCTTATAGATTAGCTCACACCATAATAACAAATCTTCCAGGTGCATTGTATTTTTCATCATGTTAACAACGTGGCAGACGAGCCAAACATTATCCTTCGTATAACCTTCGTCATTATCAATGCGATCCACTGAGATATTCGTATCATGCTTGCCGGTGCCATCCTTTATATGAGTCAGTTGCACTCCAGTCATTGCACAACGTCCAGATTGCTCTTGATACTTATCTATGAGCTCTTCTCTGGTTATGGTGATTATGTGAGTCTTCTTACGCTTGTTCTTTATACCTGTATATAGATAGCTTATGAATCTCTGTGGGGTTTTGCTGATGTTTTTTTCTTTTCCCCGGTTTCGGCAGCTGCGACATTCATTCCTAAAATAAATCTTATTTATCTTATTTGTGATCTCGAAAGCATTAATAGGAAGGACTTCCTTACAAACTCTGCATTCTTTAAGCTCCGGTGCTTCTACAGAGTAGTTAGCTGTCATTGCATAAAAGCTATGCCCGATATAATACCGGCCATGATCATCCAAGCAGCTCTCTCAACCCAGCCGACATATATATTATTCTTTTGTTGGCTTTGCTCCAGGTCTCTAAGTCTTGCCTCATGATCTTTAACTCGGTCCCTTTGATCTACCATTCTTTCTTCCAGGCGTGGAAGCACTGAGGCCAGAGAAAGGATCTCTCCAACCTGTTTCTCGAGGTTGTCTAATCTCATTTCTATTTCCTTGAGTTCCATAGTGGTTAATAACTAAAGCTCAAAGGTATAACACAATGGCATTCAACTCAAATGTCTATATGCACGTTTATTGCGTTTCAAGGCCATTTGCTTGCGTGCTGCGTTCACTTCGTGCCTGTTTAAAGCGTTTCAGAGGGTTTGGCTGCAAAAAAACTAACCACTGATTTAAAAATAATTTCAATTAATGCTTGAAAAAAAGCATCACCTAGTCCAATATAAACATTGTAATCATTTAATACATCAAATTAGAGGAGAAAATAAATGGAAAATAATAATGAATACTCATTGGTTAAACCAGAATTGGAGCTTTTTGATATAGAGTACAGAACCTGGGATGAAGAGATCCTTGCCAAAGGCATAGAGCTCATCAAAGATTATGTCCACAAGTACGATGATCTATATATAGCTTGCACCGACTTCCAAATAATCATTGGTGAAGTCGATGACATACATGGCTACAACCTTAACGACATAGCACAGGAGCTTGAGGATCTTGGATTCCATGGCAAATTTGCACAATACAGGGCAGCCAATTAAGGCTGCCTTTTTTATTTAGAGGAGAAAATAAATGAAAATAAGTAACTACAACGAAATATACAAAATCCCTAACAATGAAGCTGGGTACTACAACGACAATACAATCATTGACCTCATTAAGAGTTTTGGTTGGAATGTAACTAAAGTTCGAGGTAGTGGCCCTGGTTATTGGATTACTAAAGGTGCAGCTCAAAGAGTAGGGTTGACTCCATATACAGGGGTTGCAAAAAATTACTACAAACTGATTATCAACGAAAGAGACTTTGGAATTGATTCTCCGAGCCATTACAACAGTGCTCGATTTGCAATCCAAATCCGTAAGTTACTTGCGATTGGTACCGCTTTAAAAGTAGAAGATACTAAAAAACATATTAGTGCTGCTTTAAACGCATGAAGAAGTTAAACCGGGCAGCCAATTAAGGCTGCCCTTTTTTTAGAGGAGAAAAGTAATGAAAATAGTAATAGAAATAAATACCGATAATTCCGCTTTTGATGATGCTGACGGCAAAGAGGCCACACGCATTCTGTCAAAGGTCGGTGACATAATTGACAATCGTGCTTATTTTGGACCTTGGGATAAAAACCTCAAGGACATCAATGGGAACACTGTTGGCTTTTATAAAGTGATAGATACTGAAGGAGAGGCGTAATGGAAACGAAAAACAATGAAGAAAGGCTTGTGCAAGATATAAAAGG
>TARA_R110002012_G_scaffold18824_2_pt1 | contig 16377 bp, 28 predicted proteins | sample TARA_R110002012 | Tara Oceans TARA_R110002012 (sample SAMEA4396515) | marine metagenome | biome: Westerlies Biome; feature: [DCM] deep chlorophyll maximum layer (ENVO:01000326); material: water (ENVO:00002006), including particulate matter (ENVO:01000060) such as... | depth 40 m
TATCACTGCAAGCTACTGGAAGATCCCCCTACTGCTCGAATGCTTTGAGGAAGGTAAGGACCCGCACTCAACATTGGCGTACTCTGCTTTCGGCGACAAGTACAAGAACGCAGATGGTTGGGGGCCAGACGGCTTTAACCTCTACCGTAAACCTCAAGGGGGTACGGCAAATGCTATGCGTCAGATGTCTAAGACTCTACGGTATGCCAGTATTTATGGGGCTAACCCAACAACAGTATGGCGTGTAATCACCAGCACAGAAACAGACGGAGGTAATCTACCCTACGTAAACATCTCCCTTCGTGAGATTCGTATGATGCACGATGCGTGGATGAAGTCAGAACCTGAGTGGGTACAAGCTTGGGATCGCATGATGAAGATGTACGAGCGTCAGGGATATATGGAAGACCCTGTAATGGGTCGACGTTCAGGACCCTTGGAAGACGGTAAGCTCAACGCTGTAGTGAACTACCCTATCCTTGCGGCCGAGGGTAATATCATGCGTCTGTGTGAGGCCAATGTACGTGATGCATTTCCTTTCGAGTTTCAAGGTAGAGGTACTGGAATGCTCAGGCAATGTCATGACTCTATTGAGATTGAACTTAAGCTGCCCAACGGTGTTGACCCTAACTGGCGGCCGAAGAAAGGAGAGGCGTTGCATCCCGAAATGGAGAAAGCGAGAAAACTATTAGAAGAATGTATGAACCTTCAGATCCCTGGGTGGGAGGTACCCGTCACATCTGAAGCTTCAGCAGGGAGGACCTTTAAAGATGTTTAATACAATCGAACTAACAGAACAGCAGCGAGAGGCTTTGGAGAAGCTGGAGTTTGCACTCGAACTGGAGGGCGAAGCTGTACTTGCAGGACCTGCAGGATCGGGAAAGACTACAGTGCTCCGTGAGCTTATTGATCTATTCCGTGGCCGACCTATTTGTCTGTTGGCACCTACAGGGAAAGCTGCACGCCGTATGACTGAAGTGATTGGTTATCGTGCAAACACCATTCATTCCGCATTGTACGGGGGATGTGATGAGGGAGAAGACAAGAAGGGTCGAACCAAGCTCAAGTTTTACGACCCCAAACCACCATGTCAGACGGGTGCCTTGGTTGTGGTGGACGAAGCAAGTATGGTTAACCGAGATTTGTATGAGACTCTCAAGGAGCAAGTACAAGTCGTTGGGGGTATCCTGTTGTGGGTCGGTGATAAGGAACAACTACCACCAGTGGATGGTACGTGGGGTCCGAGCTTTGACCTACCTACTGCTGAGTTATCCGAGATCCATCGCCAAGCAGAGAACTCCGCGATCATCAAGCTGGCTACGTTAATACGTCACAACCAAGGACAAGAGTTTAAGGATTGGGGTGACGAGGTCAGCTACTCTAATGGACCTTTAGACCAAGCGGCTACGTGGATTCTACAAGGTGGCGACCGTGTCTGCCTTACTTGGACCAACAAGATTCGTAAGGTTGTGAACAGTACCGTCCGGAATATGATGGGCTATACGCAACCACTGGAAGCACGGGAGTCCATCCTGGTCCTTAAGAACAACCGCAAAGTAGACGTGGTTAATGGTGATGTAATGAAGGTAGGGCAAGTCATTGACTACCATGCACGCCGATCACCTCCGTTGCTTAAGATAACAACGACGGGGGGCCAAGTGTTCTATACCCTCAAGGATTGTATCGGAGCTGACGCGAACACATTTCGTCGGGCAGTTGTGCGTGTTGGCGTTAAGGAAGTGCGCGATGCGGTGGTTCACATTGACTATGGGTACTGCTTAACGGTCCATAAAAGTCAGGGAAGCCAATGGAGAGACGTATGCTTTATAGAATGCGAAGCGTTACGGTATACCCAAAAAGACCTTGACGGTAAGAGACGACTGTTATACACCGGTATAACAAGGGCACAAGAAAGGTTGTTGATCCACTGCCTTTAGTCCTTAGGAGGGAGAATGAAAGTAGCACGTTGGTTTCTGGCGCACTCAAAAGCGACAGACGATGCAGACATTAACTTCTGGGTACGTAGTCTCCAGAACACCTTAACTACAGAGTCTTGGGAAGCTGAAGTAGTTGCAGGTAGAGATGACTACAATGCTCGAGCTAAAGCCGTAGGAGGTTGGAAAGCCTGGTGCAAAGACGTACCATTGGCTGAAACTTTTGAAGGCGGGCCACTCTATCACGGGATTATCGTACCTGTTATAGACGACCTGAACCCAACAGTAGCGAAGGCTACGTCAGATTTGATTGACGGATTCCTCTCACAAGAGAAATACGTCTACACTTGGAATCCTGGTAGCGGCGAGTTCAAACGCTGCACGACTACAGAAATCATTGAGGGAGAGAACTGGACCGCTTGGGCTCGTCTCGACCTTTCCGCATCCGCATAAGGGGGAATCATGAAACCGTATATTAATAAAATCGCAAGTAACCTTAAGAGTCCTTGCCCAGATGGGACCGCTTGGTCTCTCGAACTTGGACCAAAAACACTGCTTGTAGGTAGTAATACCAGCCACAAGTCCAGTGTTATTCAATCTCTCGAGCTGGCATTCGCAGGTAGTGCAGATGACGTCGTAGGGCGCAGTGCTGTCAGGGACGCAGCATTGTTGCTCACGTTGGCACCGGGAGATTCGTTAGGAGTGACGGGTTATTTTACCGACGACACGGTAGCCACGTATTTGGCCAAGCGTGAAGAAGGTAGAGTAGAACGCCCGTCGCATGCTGGACCAGGTGGGGAGGCCTTGGTTCATCGTCAAGTGAAGGCCGTTATGGGTGGCTCGGCTGCTACGCAGCGAAAAGCCTACCTGCGCTGGGCGAGTCTCGGTGTACAACTGGAAGATATTCTCGCCCAGTTGCCCACTGAGGCGCACTCGATTTACAAAGACTTGGCCGAGCACTTGAGTCATGACGCTACACCAGTTGAGACATTACTGAACGTCATTACTTATTGCGAGAAACGTTCACGCGATTTGACCAAAGAGATCCGGGGTGCAGAAACCGTGATCAACGAGGTCAGCTCGAACATGACACAGAAGCCCAGTCAAGAAGACTATGACAAGCTTAAGGTTGCAGTAGAGCAAGCGCAGGCATTGTTGGAGCAGTCTATTCAAGTGCACAACCCTGGGGGTCTTGCAAAACATGAGATGGACAAACAGTTGACTGAAGCTCAACGGGCCGCAGACCTGTGGCGTGAAGAGACTCAGCGTCGTAGCGAAACATTGGAACGCGCTACCCAGAACTTGGGTGCACGTCCTACACAAGCAGTACACTCACTGGCCAACTTGGAATGGGCCTTAGAGAACAAGCTCGACAACTGCCCAACGTGTAACTCCACTGTTGGTATTACCCACATCCAAACATGTAGGTACTTCTACGCTGACACGTTGGAGAAGTGGGACCAACAAAACGCTGTGGCTTTGACCAGTATTAAAGAACAAGAGGTTCAACTGGCAGAGGCCCAAACGACCTTCGACTCTTGGTCACAAGAGTTAACTCGCTTGCAGAGCTTAGTTGTTGTCCCTGATAGCGATAAGACTGTACTGGGTGTTGCAGAGTGTCGTGATCGTTTGGCTGCAGCACGTAAGGCACTCACTGCCACAGAGATTGCTGCTTCCCAGTGGAATCAACTGATCTCAGCTAAGAAGAAAGGTGAGGCGTTATTACAAGACCAGCACAGCTATAAACAACTGGTCGCTGTAACCAACATCGCTGTAGGTAAAGTGTTGACAGAACAAGTCGATTGCTTCTGCGCTAATGTGACATCGTACCTTCCTGATGGGTGGGACTTCAACATCACACTTAAAGACGGGGAACATGAAGTGTTTCGTATGGGTCTGATGCGTAATGATCGCTTGCACAGTGCATTGTCCGGTGCGGAGTGGGCTGCAGTAACTACGGCCGTCGCTATGACAATCTGTGATGACCTGCATCCCAACGCACCTGTACTCCTGGTACCTGAAGACAGAGCTTGGGACGGTACAACGTTGGGTGCTGTGATGCGGAGCTACTCAGAGTTCGATGGTCAAGTTGTGATTGCCAGTACAGTTAAGCCTACTGGTCGTACCCCGAAAGGTTGGACAGTCATTGATATGGATCAAATGTCAGCTTCTTGGACAAAAGGTGAGTCTATTGTAGACGAACCTGAAGAGGTAAAACCCACGGTAGAATCGACCCCTGAAGTGGTAGAAACTAAGGTTGAACCAGCACAAGAACCTGAAGTCATCCTGCAAAAGCCTAAGCGCAGACGTCGTAAGGTCAGTAAAGAGACTGCAGAGTTGATGGAAAGTCTGGGTTATACTGTGGTGGACATCCGCCACATGAGTAAACAAACTGCTGCTGACATCATGCAGTATTCTTATGGGCCGGATAAGTTGAATATTAACGAAGACGGAACATATACACTGGCTCAAAAGGAGATGCCTCCACCGCCAGGATGAGGTAAATATGCGATGCCCTAAGTGTGGAACGAAGACAAAGGTTGCCAACTCTCGGACAGCCGACACATCCAAGCACCACACCAGGGCTCGCCTCCTTCGTCAAGTCCGCGATGCTGTTGACTGGTACACTTCTGATTGGGTGGCCCGCGATCGGCTTTGTCAGAAATGTGGTTGGCGCTCCTTCACCGTCGAACTTTTACTCGACGATTTAGCAGCGGGTTGGACACAGAAAGCTGATGAATACGACGACACTTAACGGTGTGTAGGTACCTAAAACCACTGGTACAACTTACTTTATCGCTTGACATGACAAGTTTTGAGTCGTGTTCCTCACACGTCTCAAGTCACTTGCGAGAACAGGTTCATCCCGCTACAGTGAATAGACCGCTCAGGAGAGCGAAAAGACCTCGGACCTACTCCCCGACATGCAGTTCCCTTAGCATGTCTCTCCCCCGTTCCTCTCAGACCTGAGCCCCCACAGACATGGACCAAAAGCAGAAGCCCCCCCAGCCCGCCATTGTTATAGCCACCCAGATTTTTAAGAAGCTCACGGACACCGTGAACCAAGGAGACAAAGCAGAGATCGCAAAAGTGTGGGGAGGTATTCGCGAAACCGAAACCATGGATACTTTAGTTCATGCGTACTTAGAAGAACGTGAGAAGATGGACCTGCACTTGGCAGTTCTTAAAACGTTACCTTTCCAAACTCAGCACTCACGTCGATTGGAAAGTTCCATTCGTGCATTAGCTGATGAACGCCGTAAGATAGTTAACCTTCGGTTGGTCTCCGCAGAAGAAGCATCGCAACAACGTCAGCCTCTCAGTGATACTCTACAAGGCTCACTGCCTCCGGCATCTCTGGTTGATAACGCGACACTCAGTCAGATCATCGTACCGCCAGGCTACATGGTAAACCCCACGGGGGTATACCGACAAAGCATTGATGCCAGTGGTTTAGTGCACAAGACTCCGATTGCTACAGCCCCTATCTTTATGACATCACGAACGTTCGATATAAATACTGGTGAGGCCAAACGTCAACTGGTATGGCGTGGTCCCAGTGGTTGGTGTACGCGTATTGTTGAGCGGCGTACATGTTTTGACGCACGGTATCTGATTAGTTTGGCAGCGTTTGATGCTCCCGTAAACAGCGGTAACCTCGGCGCAATGATCACTTATCTTGCAGAGTTCGAGCGCGAGAACGCCACTCGTTTACCCGCCAGTACATCCACATCCCGTATGGGTTGGCAGAAAGATGGTTCGTTTGTTCTACCTGATAAGCACTACACAACGGCAGTAGACGCACCTCCTCTGGTCCTTACCCCACCTCCAGGCTACGATCGTATGCAAGCTGGTTGGGCTGTAGATGGATCATGGAAAGCTTGGTGTGATTTGATTGAAGAAATCGGGGACCACCCTTACCCCTTCATTGCTATCTACGCTGCTGCAGCGGCACCGTTGATGAACATCTTAAAGCTTCCAGGATTCGTCGTAGACTTCTCCGGTGAGACCAGTGGTGGAAAGACTACGATGCTCCGGCTTGCAGCCAGTGTATGGGGTAAGCCAAGCGATGCTCAACCCAGTGCGATGTACTCATGGGACTCGACGAAGGTTTGGATTGAGCGCACTGCGGGTTTCCTACAGAACCTACCCTTGATTCTTGATGAGACTAAACGTGCCAAGAGTCACCGCATTGTTCGCGATGTCATCTATGACTTCTGTCAGGGTCAAGGTCGAGGACGTGGAGCTTTGGATGGTAGTCGTAAGACCGACTCATGGTGCTCCGTTATGCTGTCCAGTGGTGAAGGTGCTGCTACAGACTTCAGTCAAGACGCAGGTACTCGTGCACGTGTATTGGCTTTAAAGGGGCGTCCACTGGGCCGTGACCCCAAAGAAGGTGGCAGACTCAGCGAAGAGATTCAAATGGTTGTAGCGGAAAACTACGGGCACTTGGGGCGTAAGATGATTCAGTACCTGATTGCGATGACCCCACAACACGAAGACCTGCGGCAGATGTATAGGGAAGCTCGAGACTTCTTCTCTCAGTCAGTCGACAATCCAGTAGCTCGACGCCACAGTGCCTACTTGGCTGTGATGCATGTAACCTCACGCATTCTACATACACAGCTTGAAATGCCTGAACCTAAATGTGATGTACTCGAACCCTTAGTTGCAGCGCAAGCCTTCATGGCGTCTGATGCTGATCGTCCATTGGAAGTACTACGTGACATCCTGACATGGGTAACGGTAAACCAAACAGGCTTCTACGGCAGGCACATGTGTCGCCAGGGCGAAGACGTTGTCCCGCACAACGGTTGGAAAGGTCGATGGGACGACAAAGAAGATTGGGCTCACATCTTTATAGTGAACAACTCTTTGAACATGATTCTTAAGCAGATGGGTCACCATCCACCTGAGGTTATCCAGAGCTGGATGAGTAGAGGATACTTAGAGTGCAGCGGTAAAGCACCGACAAAGCCTACGCGAATCGCAGGTGCCGTCGCCCGATGCTATGCCATCAAACGTGACGTTGTTGATGCGTGTATGTTGACTGACTAATCTGAATACTCCGTGACCAGTTGACACCACATCAAGATGATTATGGCGTAGATAATCGTGTAGTCTATGAATGTTAGATAAGCACCTGTTTCACGCTTACGTCGCATGAAACCTCCTTGGTTTGTGTGGAGGGTCAGGTGTGTTGATCAGGCGCCTGTGTCAGATTATTGCGCTTCGGGATCGTACCTGTACCCAATCTCTACCAGTGTATTTCCGGGGGGAATGACTGTGAATACTACCTCGTTAGTTCCAACGTTGTAACTGAAACTGCTGACGGGTTGCAAAACATGGTCAATAAATAGACGGATAGAGTCAACCTCTGGTTCATATGTTAGCGCGATACTTTCTCTTGGTTCCACCTGTGCCGTGGCATCAGTCACACCGGGTGACCAATCATCTGAACAAATGTCTACGATGACTCCACCAAAGTGATTAGTCACGTTCATATAGCGAACCCCTTCGTACCAAGAAACAGGGTTACAAGGCGACACATCAGGATGGTAGTTGACGATACTTGCGACAGACACGGTGGGTCTTTGTGCCCTGTACCACTCAATGAAGTTCGTCTCAGACACCATAGGTGAGGTAGAGTCATCGTCTTCGTCAGATACAAACACAACCAGCAATGCAGCATCAGGTCGCATCCATGTAGAACTGTAAGGGTTGTTCACCATGTAATGATACGTGGCATCGAAGCCTTTCTCCCACGATGAGGATGCAGGTAACATAGAGTACATCGCATCTGCATCTGCCGTTGTATCTCCAGGTACCAGAGGGAAGAAGTTGTTGACCTCTGACTCTGATGGGTCTGTGGTGATCATCACTAAGCGCCAACCTGCTTCAGGTAGAGAATGCATCATGGCATCTACACCAGCAACAATACGGTCGGCATCATCCATCATGGAGCCTGACCGGTCAATGACCCAGAGGATGTCCACACCATTAACGGATGCAGGTTGCTGAAAGGAGTCTACCCATACAGGGTTAGCATCGAAGTCACCTGTGTCTTCAATGTATATTGTTTCACCCGGCACCTCTACGTATATGGTCTCACCTTCTGTATGCGTGTAGATATACTCAGTATCACTGGTGATCAGTGCGTAGTCCGGTGTGCAGCGTACCAGAGAAATGATTAAGAACATGCCCAGTACGAACCCGTACAAAGCGAAGACAACAGAGTTAAGTATAGAGCGAAGCATAAACTTGCTCTATACACAGCAGTTCCAGTGGAACGGCACGGGGCCGGTTTGCCCCTACGTGTTGACGGTATAGGTCAGCCTGTTAGGCGTCACCACAACCCATACCATCTACATCAAACATCTCTTCTGCCCAACGAAACAATCTGTGAATGGTGACTTCGGGGTCGGTACCACAGCAACTCACCAAGAACCGATCGTTAACAGTGAGCTTCACTGTGTGCTCGGCTTCTACACCTCGGAGCTTTAAGTCGGCTACTGTGGGAAACACTAAGTGTACTTCACACCTATCCAGTAGGTCCGTCAGGTTAAGCTCGACGTAGTCTGCATAGTCACAAATAACCTGAGCTTCTGCGAGTGTGTCCATCGCTTGTTCGTGCGCACTTAGTTGAGTCATTAAAGATTTCTCGTTCACTGATCACCTCCAATAGTTGCGACGACAGATAGTTCATCACACGTAGCTTGCGTACCAAAACCTAAATGGTTCATGCCACCGTGGTCTGAGAAGTTCAACGCCCACAGCAATGTCTGACGTGGTGTGAGCTTAGGTACCTTGGCTTTGTGTACATGAATAGGTACACGTCTGATCTTGTGGATCTCTAAGGCCAGTCGACGTGCCGCTGCTTCAGAACCTACGTAGTGTGCTTGTGGTTGCTGGTCCTTACCATTACCTACGTCCACTACAATGTAGACTACACGTGCCTCACGTTTGCGGAGTGTACGGTTACGACCGCGTTGGCTGTTCTTACTTGATGTCATCAGGGTCTCCGTAGATTAGGTCATCAGGAATACGCACGTAGCAAACAGCGAAATGGTCCACACCTCTTTCAAATATACGCGGACAGTGCGCCAGGTTCTGAGCAGAATCCCAGTCGTAGTACACTTGTTCGGGTTCAAAGTCGGGGTGTTCATCGATCCATTTCTTGATTGCGTTGCGTTGTTTAAGGGTAAGCTCAAGGGTTACTTCGATTTGTGCCACATGGGCCTCAGTTGATATAGATCGCCAATCCGATTGCGAAGGCAAGTTCATACTTCTCTTCTTCGGTGATTTGGTTTGTGCGATATTGCTTCCACAAGTGTTCGATATAATCTTGTGTCAGTTGATTTTTCGGGCAGTTTAGTTCGGCCCAATGAAGTGCGTGCATGAATCCCAGTGGTTCATCCAAGTCCATTTGAAACTGTTTGTAGTCCGTCAACACTTGGCTGATCTTGGTGGGTGACAGGTCTTTAGCATGTCTGCACGCAATGACATCTGTGTCACTCACAACAGCTAAGATTGTAAAAGGTTCCCCATTCAAGAGCACTGGAGCGCCTCGGTTTAAAGGGATAGGCGGCATCTTATCTCGCCAACTCTGCACGTCAGTCATGACAGTTTCCCCCGCATCATGCGTAGTGCAATCAAGCATGCGTTTGCTGTAGCCAACTTCAGGTTTGCTGATGGTGGGGGTAGAGCACCAGACCATCGACGTGCATAGTCTAAACCCATAGGATTATTCAAGTTTACGACTAACTCTTTAGACTCGGTGAGTATGCGAGTGGCGTGCATAGGATCGGCTACTTCGTCACAACGTACCACGACAACAAACTCGTCGGAGATAACAGAGGTAACCAAGAACGATACATCATTCCACAACACCGGGACACCCACCATTAGTGGGATTGACGGCATTGCCTCTTGCCACTTACGTATCATTACTCTCCCGGATTGGTGAGCTTATCCAGTAGACCTTGTGCACGACGTGCTGTTGCGAAGTCGTTCAACACTGCGATCTCTTTCATCAACTCAACCATCTGGGGGATCAACGCAATGCGTTCAGCATCATGTGAGTTGACTGGAATCACCGCGACAATAGGATCGGGTACACCAGCCACGTCTTGTTGTGCACGTATACGAATAAACGTTTGGCGTGCATTCTCTGGATGCTCTGCAACCCATGGGCCTGGTGTAGATTCTTTGGGTAGGGGTAAACTCATACGCACTTCCTTAGTGTCCCCATCATCGTTCCCTATAGTTATTGTAGCGGTTTCGATCTGTTCCATCATGTTTTTTCCTCGTTTTAGTCTACCGGTTGGAAGCCTAACTGCATTGTAGTAAGTTCTCTGAAGGGTCTACCTTTGGTGTCATACTGTAGTTTCTTCCACGTCACTGTGGCTTTTGCCAGGTCTATTTGGATTGTATCAGTTGACCATCCATCAGTGTGACCTACTCGCTCTTGCACGTCTATCTCCAAGGTTTCGTTACCACTAAAGTCCACGAAGGTACGGTTGACCAACTTGATACCATTAGCCATGAAGATATACTTACGACCTTCGTACCCGGTTACATCACGTACCTTGTCGACTATTCTTTTGATGTCAGCTCGAGTACGTGCTCGCCCTTCCGCTGGTTTGTAACCGTTAACTTTCGTCGCCATTATCTTTCTCCCTTGTTGGTTGTTGGTACTTCGTTACCCCAAGACTTCCAACCATCTCTACCATTCCGTGCGAACATCTCAAGGTAGGGTCCGGTACTTCGGGCTTCGATTAAATCATAGAACTCGGAGGGCTTCTGGCTATGCTTGCCCCTTGGCGCGTGCACCCACGAACGTAACGTGCGGTCATCTGTTTTGACTTTATACCCTTTACCCCGGACCCCTAACAGCAGTAGCTCATGCTGCCCTCGAAAGTATTGACCCAGGCCAATGCGATCCTTCGTCCACACCACGTTTGTTTTGTACTTAAATCCCAGTGTACCCATGAGCCAGATGGCGTCTGCCAAGAAGCTATTGGTAGCCCACATGTACAAGTGGCAGTCTGTGCTGGGTTGCCACTCAGGTGACTGCATGATCACGCGAGGTAGGTCAGGTGTCTTGACCAACGGGTAATGCCGGTCAGCCCCACGTTTAATCTTGCCACCGCCGGTCTCGTACCAAGGTGGGTCCATTAGTATTGTACTGTACATCGCATGTCCTTAGAACGGTAAGTCGTCGTTGTAGTCATCTGGTGTATGAAAAGGGTTAGGCACCGGGAACTTCTGTGTTGAGGCCAAGGACCATTCAAGTTCAATCATTCCTCGCATCGTGTTGTACACATGCCTGTACTTGTCATCCGTAAAGTGTTTGGGATCGAGGGGTTTATCCAAGTCGAATCCTGTGCTTTCACATGGGACACATAGAACTGATTCTACCTTACCAAAAGTATTGAGCTTCCCTGATGAGTCGGGTACACATCCTGTACCTCCGCACTCTTCACAGCGATAGTACTGTTCGTCCGTTAACGTTTTCGTATGCTTGGTACTCATCACTTCTCTCCTTTGGTTTTCTCTGCGGCATCAATCTCTTTTTGTAGACGTACACGACAGTACGCTCTGTGTGCAAGACGGTGCATGCCTTGCTTCTGTGCTTCTACCATCACAACCTTTGGGTCGTACCCATCTTTGATGAGGGTCTTCCAACGGATGACTCTCTTATGGAATCGTTCATCGCTTAGGTCCATCGTGCCTCCGTAGGTTTTTTGGTCGCAAATAGGGCAGCTTTGACCATCTGCTCCAGCTCCCACCGGTAGTTCTTAGCTTTGGTCTCTACTTCTTTGTACTCATCGGTAAGGAAATGAAATGGGTCAATGGATTGATGCGCGCCAGTAACCTGAACCAATGATGCATATTTATCAGCGGCCTTCATGATCTTCTCCAATGCTTCTTCGTCAGTCATCACTCACCTTCCTTGGTCAAATCTTTATCGAGTTTCCAGTGCGCAAGACGCCACAGGAAACGACTTGCCCGCCTCAGTGTTTCGATACTTTGGTGATCGGGTTCATAACAATCGCTTAAAACTAAGATCCGGTCTTCACATACTATAGCTGCCATTTTGAGCGAATCGGCTGTCTTAACCGTGAGTCGTGGTTTACGCTTACCCATCACTCACTTCCTTTGGCTTTGCTGATGGCGGCTTGCGCTTTAATCTTGGCAACCATCAGGTCATGAAAGTCTGAGTCGAATGCTGCAAGCAATGACTGCAATGCATCCAATAACTCTGGCGCTGCCTTGAACAAACGATACCCATCGTTGCCAAGTGCGAAGCGTTGGTTGGCTTCTTCACGTTCGTCGAACTGGGCAGACACATTCTTCATTATGCGTTCTTCATTTGTCATTGTTCACCTCGATAAGTTTGTTGGGTAGGTAGACCCAAGCCAGAGCGTATACACCTGTACCTTCTTCGTTCTCGATGATCTGTGTACCAGGGTCCACTTCAAGTCGAGCGCCATTAGTCAGCTCAACACCGTCATAGTTTAAGGCTGCATGCTTGGCGATGGTGAACCTTTGCTCTTGCTGTACCGTAGTCAGTCGTGCATTGGATGCTACCCGGTTCTGCGCTTCGATGATCTGTTCTGATACCTTACGCATCGTCTTGATCCTTTAGGCTGGCACCCCAGAGAATGACTATGCCAGCAATCAATGGGCACATCACTACGTTGATGAAGAAAACCATTAGCCTACTCTCTTTGGCATGACGATAGCACCCCGCCCTGTGATACCTTTGAAGATGATGGGACCATAGCTATGACGTTCTTCTTGCCACAATGATAGCTCATCGAAGTCACGAGGACATACGTGCATTTCTGCTGCTACCCAATACGTGTCATCAACCGCTGCCCCCGTACTTAAGAAGCTATTGTTGTGCGTACCACGTTTATACGGTACGTCCAGATGGTTCTCTGGCGGTTCGTTCTCTTCCAGTATTGACCGCATACCGCAGCCTGTGTAGGCCAAGTCTGGTGCACCACCAGTCACAACAGCCCGGCGCTTTTCCAGTGGCGCATCTATTGGTCCCAGTGCAATGGCCCCATCAGATACAAACACTTCAGGCCCATTGTCCGTGTCGATGTAGCATAACAACACTGTGTCCAGTTCAATACTGTTGTACGTGAATCGTTTCAATCCTAACTCACGTACTTCATGGCGACCCTTGTATAACTCACGTGCTATCAGTACCTCTCCACAAGCTAAGAGTGCTCGATGCAGGATCTTACCTGCGCGTACAGTTTTAATGTCGAGACCATCAAATGATTGCTTAGACATTACTCACCTCCATTGTTTCTTTGGTGTACTTGGATTGCGTCTTCTTGGTCTTCCCATGTCAGGTCATTGGTGATGCACTTCCCCCGTGCACCATCCACTACAACCCACGCATCTTCAACAGACAACTCTGCCGGTGAGCCTTCTGAACTCCACGTCTGTGGTGAACCGGGGAAGTCTAAGACCACTGCTTCAATAAGCTGGTGACCGATAGGTTCTTGTTCTTCGTTGTACAGTTTGCGCATCAAACGTATCGTGGTTTTGTAATCGCTGTTCATGTTGCCCTCTTGTGTTGTAGCTATACCGCAGTGGTTGCTGTTGCGCCACCGTGCATAATCATTTTGATTAGGGTAGCAGTGTCCGGGTTTGGTTCTGCCTGTACTCTATCGCTCTGTGACCGAAACGGTAAGGTGATGACGGCTGTGATACCCAAGTCTTTTATGACTCGTTCTTTGTGTCGTTCGATGGATGCCTTGACCCTATCTCCACAGATACATTCGCTTGGACGAAAGCCATTGATACATCCGCATACAGGTGTGGATGCGATCAGTGTTGTACTGTTGTCGATGTTACGTCCGATACCTTGGATGACATGACGTCGGAAGTCCAAGACATCGTTAAGGAATAGCGTACCGTGACGTGCCAGTTGTACCTCGCCAGGTTTACCTCGTTGCCCCAGGATACTTGCAATACTGGAGGAGCAGTGTGGTGCACGGAAGGGTCGAGTCTTTGGGGCTTGCATCCCTGCACGTTGGAATGTCCCAGCCAACAACGCACGTTCTATCGCTGCCAGTTCAGGGCGTAACCCGTTAAGCCTGGATGCAATCATCACAGCACCGAAGCCATGTGTGACCAACAGTATACGACGGAATGTCAGCGTAGCACGGGCACACTCCATCACTTCTTTGTGCAGGCCTTTGATGTCTGAGAAGTCTGGGGTAGACGCGTTCATGCTTTTGCTCCGGAGGTTTCCAGTAAGTTGGTTGATGCTATTGATAGTTGTTTCATAAGTTCGTCGAACTTCTTGTTGTCTTCTCGACTGTAGACGTTGAAGTCATCGCGCATGAATCGCGTAAGCTCTTGTGCTACTTCGATGTAGCGTTCATGTGCTGTGGTCATGGACATCACGCACCTCCTACAGGGTTCATTGAATCTGACAATGCGTCCATTGCATCGTTGGTTACTTTGTACGAGGTTCGTTCCTGTGTACACTTCATGCAGTTGCATAGTGGGGCAGGCCTTTCGGCCCGGTCAGGCGTGACATGGTAGAGAACGTGTACACCTTCATCCTTGTGGTTCTTGCCCGACTTCATGTCGGCGTCCATCCATCCAAGCTTTTCTCTCAAGGCATTAGCAGCAGCAATGTGATTATCATTCGCGTCTAACGAATAGTCATAGGATACAACGACTTTACCTGCTCGGCATGTTGCGGAGAACCGTGAACCTTTTGTATTGGTTGGGCCGTGATACTTTGTGGTGATTGCTTGCAACATGTTTGCTCCGAGGTTTGTTGTTCGACCCTCAGAAGATACCGCAGCGGTATGTATACGTCAACAGTATTTGTTCGTTTTTTCCACAAAAAACAAAACGCCAGACAAAAAGTCCAGCGTTATCAATAGTTTACACCGGCAAAAAACTTACCTGAATCCCCGCCTGACTACCTGACTTGCGACGTCAATGGCCGTGCGTCGGTTGTGAATATGGAACACTCCGGCAGGTAAAAGCAGTTCACCTATTGATGCGACTACACAAAAGGTCCACACCGTTTCGGTCTCTCTACCTTTACCATCCAAGGGTACATCTACTTGAAACAAGTACACCCGTGCAGATGTAGGGGTACCTTGTAAGAACGTAGTAATACTGGCGACGTAGCGTGTACGTCCTTGTGTATCGTGGTCGAGTGCATGAAAGAACAGCGACCATCCACCGGCATTGGTTCGCATTCTGATACGTGTGGTTTTCTTCTTAAGGGCCATGCCTTAGCATAAGTTCAGGTGGCTTAGTGTAGTGTCAATGGGTGGGCTTAGACCTACCGATAGGGTGAGTGTTACAGATTTACTAAGCGTTGAGATGGGTTAAAAAGTATACGGTTAATGTTGATTAGAGGTACCTACTTGACAAGTCAATACGGTTTGTAACACTTTTTGGTGTTACGTAACACTCGCAGTGTTACACTATATCGCAGGTTGAACCTGGCTTATGACTGTTTTGTAACGTGTAACACTAAGTCGCGAACATATACCCTATAGGGAGACTGTCGAAAGGGGTGTAAGGGTATGCCTGTAGGGTGAAGCAAACACAGCACGGAGTATATGTGTAACAGTGTAACAGTGTTACATATCTATTTATATAGATGATATGGTAGGTTGTAGCTGCATTTTGGCCGTAACATTTGTGTGTTATGGGATAGTGTGTTGTTAGGTGTTTATGGTAGGTTGTACCTGGCTTTTCGCTTGTTACGTTTGTGCGTTACGGCTTAGTGTGGCCTTGTTTTAAGGCGTTGAGGGGTTAAGCCTTGTGCTAAGGTTAATGCACTAAGGGGTTAAGATGAGTGATGATGATAAGGGTGAGCCTGTTGATAAGGTAGAGCAAACGGTCGCACCTTTCCAACCTAATGTGGCTGCGGTACCCGCTGTTGTAGTGCCGGTAGGCAAGAGTGAAGTAGCCGCTATGATGGCTGAAGAGATTAAGTACGCGAGTGATCCTGAGATTAAGGCTCGCGCGGTTAAGCTTCTTGCGGCCGGGTACACCGTGCGCGCAGCCGCTAAGGTTTTGAACGTTAAGACCTCGACCATCTGGGGCTGGCGTCAGGAAGAGGTAGTCAATGCGGCGATAGTTGCAGGTAAACAGCACCGTTCTAAGGTTTTGGGTCAAGACTTAGAGGAGGCAGCGAACGAAGCGATCCGCGCATTGGTCGAAGTGGCCCGCGATTATGACGCTAAGGGAGCTGAACGCGTTAAGGCGGCCGAGGTTATTCTCGATCGGTGCGGAATCGCCCCCCGGACTGAGCGATCCAACGCTGTAGTACCCATGGCCGTGGCCATTGACATTGATTTTGATGACAGACTGGCCCGGATCGTTGCCGCCGGATCGTCCCGTGGTATGTTAGAAGGTGAACCGGGCGACGATTAGCCCG
>TARA_R110002012_G_scaffold11444_2_pt1 | contig 16373 bp, 12 predicted proteins | sample TARA_R110002012 | Tara Oceans TARA_R110002012 (sample SAMEA4396515) | marine metagenome | biome: Westerlies Biome; feature: [DCM] deep chlorophyll maximum layer (ENVO:01000326); material: water (ENVO:00002006), including particulate matter (ENVO:01000060) such as... | depth 40 m
CCGGATATTTCCATCATAAAATACAAACTTGCCATTTTCATTGATGGCGAATTTTGGCACGGCTACAATTGGCCGGAGCGTAAAGAAACCCTAAAGAGCAACAAAGGCTTTTGGGTTCCCAAAATTGAACGCAATATGCAACGCGATCGTGAAGTAAATCATCAACTTGAAGAAATGGGTTTTACGGTTTTTCGCTTTTGGACCAATGAAATAAAACATAATTTAGACAAATGCATCAACGATATTTTGGTGTACATAAATACAGGACAGAATGATTAATTCAAAACTCCCAAACATTTCAACCTCCATCTTCGCCAAAATGAGCAAAATGGCGACAGAACACCATGCCCTTAACCTTTCTCAGGGATTCCCAAACTTCCCCAGCGACCCTGCGTTGAACGCTTTGGTGGACAACGCAATGCGCGACGGTTTTAACCAATATGCCCCAATGCCCGGAGATTTTGAATTGCGAATGGAAATTTCAAAAAAAATTGAAACCCTCCACAACCGATTTTACAATCCGGAAACTGAAATTACGATTACCGCTGGTGCAACGCAAGCTATTTTCACAATAATCGCAGCTACTATTGGTAAAGGTGACGAAGTAATTATTTTTACACCTGCTTATGATTGTTATGCGCCAACGGTGGAATTGTTCGGGGGAAAAATTGTTCCCATTCAACTGAAACCTCCTTTTTATGCTGTGGATTGGCAGGAAGTTTCGGATAAGATTTCTTCAAAAACGAAAATGATTATCATCAACAGTCCGCACAATCCAAGCGGAATGCTATTTTCCAAAGAAGATATGCTGCAATTGCAGGATTTGGCAGAGAAAAATAATCTGTTGGTTTTAAGCGATGAGGTTTATGAACACATCATTTTTGATGGCAATGCGCATCAAAGCGCATCAAAATTTGAAGCTTTGGCGGAGCGAAGTTTTATTACTGCCTCTTTCGGAAAAACATTTCACAATACGGGTTGGAAAATGGGGTATTGCGCCGCACCAGAAAACTTGATGAAGGAGTTTCAAAAAGCGCATCAATTCGTTGTTTTCTGTGTAAACCATCCTATACAGAAAGCACTGGCAACTTATTTAAAAGATGAAAGCCATTATTTAAAACTTGCTGATTTTTATCAGCAAAAGCGCGATTTCTTTTTGCACCTTATGGAAGGCTCCAATTTTAAAATTATTCCTTCAAAAGGCACCTATTTTCAAATGCTTGACTTTTCGGAAATTTCAAATGAAAACGATATCGCTTTCGCGGAAAGGCTTACGAAGGAATTTAAAATTGCAACAATCCCAACCTCCGTTTTCAACGAAGGCAAAAAAGATTTTAAGCAAATCCGCGTGTGCTTTGCAAAAACTGATGAAACCTTAGCCGAGGCCGCACAAATTTTAAAACAACTGTAATAGAAGAAATTAATCTATGAATAATTTTTTTAATAAATTTTATCAATCAAAACATTAAAACAACCGATTGATTTTTAAGGTTTCAGCAATTTTAATTGTTATTTTCGTAAAATACACTTCAAAACTCTTCTACCATGGAAAATAATAACGATAAAAACTATCACAAAGGCAAAAACCCCAGCGGGAGTACAAGCGATGCTTGGGAAATAAATGATAGCACTGCGCAATGCCCCTATTTTGGCAATGTACAGCATCAAGTTGCGGGCGGCGGAACGCGTAACAGCGATTGGTGGCCGAATAGTCTACGGCTGAATGTTCTTCGGCAGCAAGACAGCAAATCAGACCCCATGGGGAATGGCTTTGATTATAAAAAAGAATTCGAAAAACTGGATTACAACGCTTTAAAAAAAGATTTAACAAATTTAATGACTGAGTCACAAGATTGGTGGCCTGCAGATTACGGTCACTATGGTGGATTGTTTATTCGCATGGCGTGGCACAGCGCGGGAACATACAGAGTGACTGACGGTCGTGGAGGTGGAAACACAGCCAACCAGCGATTTGCGCCTTTAAATAGTTGGCCTGACAATGGAAATTTGGATAAAGCAAGATTACTCCTTTGGCCAATAAAGAAAAAATACGGCAAAAAAATCTCTTGGGCAGATTTGCTTCTTCTAGCCGGTAATGTGGCTTTGGAGTCTATGGGCTTTAAAACTTTTGGTTTTGCTGCTGGTCGTGAAGATGTTTGGGAACCCGAACAGGATGTATATTGGGGCTCAGAAACGCAATGGCTTGGCAACGACAAACGTTATGAAGACGGTCATCTTGAAAAACCCTTAGCTGCGGCACATATGGGGTTGATTTATGTGAATCCTGAAGGGCCAAACGGAGAACCCGACCCAATGGGTTCTGCTCACGATATTCGCGAGACTTTTGGAAGAATGGCCATGGACGATTACGAAACCGTAGCTCTTGTTGCTGGTGGGCATACTTTTGGGAAAGCACACGGTGCTGGCGATGCTGAAAAGTATGTGGGTATGGAACCTGCTGGAGCTGAAATAGAGCATCAAAGTAAAGGCTGGATAAGCAGCTACAAATCTGGATTTGGTGACGATACCATAACCAGTGGGCTGGAAGGCCCATGGACGCCTGTGCCCAATAAATGGGATCACGATTATTTTAGAGTATTGCTTGATTACGATTGGGAATTGACCAAAAGCCCCGCCGGCGCACATCAGTGGAAACCAACCTCGGCTTCAAACGCAGACAGAGCACCGATGGCACATGATCCTTCAAAAAAGCAGGATTTAATGATGAGTACGGCTGATATTGCTTTAAAAACCGATCCCGCCTATTTAAAAATTTCAAAACATTTCCGTGATAACCCAGCTGAATTTGAGGATGCCTTTGCAAGAGCATGGTTTAAATTATTACATAGAGATATGGGGCCAGTTTCCCGTTATTTAGGGCCAGAAGCACCAAACGAAGAATTGCTATGGCAAGACCCAATTCCTGAGGTTAATCACACTTTAATTGACGAAAAGGATATTGACTCATTAAAAGGACAAATTCTTGACACAGGTTTGTCAATTTCTGAATTGGTTTCAACGGCTTGGGCCTCGGCTTCAACTTATAGAGGTTCCGATATGCGCGGTGGTGCAAATGGCGCCCGAATTCGATTGGAACCTCAGAAAAATTGGGAAGTAAACAATCCTTCGCAATTGACTAAGGTTTTGGACAAACTTGAAGAAATTCAAAAAGATTTCAACAGCAATCAAAGTGGAGATAAAAGGGTTTCCATGGCAGATCTAATTGTTTTGGGCGGATGTGCAGCAATTGAAAAAGCCGCTAAAAATGCAGGGCACAACATTACTGTGCCGTTTACTCCCGGACGTGGCGATGCTTCACAAGAACAAACTGATGTAGATTCATTTACACACCTTGAGCCCGCTGCAGATGGTTTCAGAAATTATTTGAAACCCGACCAGCACGCTTCTTTTGAGGAATTGTTGGTTGATAAATCACAATTGCTTACACTTACAGTTCCCGAAATGACTGTATTAATTGGCGGTATGCGGGTTTTAAATACAAATTGGGATGGCTCCAGTCACGGTGTTTTTACCGATAAGCCTGAAACGTTGACCAATGATTTCTTCGTAAATCTTCTTGATTTGGGAACAACTTGGAAATCCGTTGGCGACGACGACCGTATTTTTGAGGGACGCCACAGAGCTTCGGATACCTTTAAATGGACTGGAACTCGAGCAGATTTAATTTTTGGCTCCAACTCAGAGCTTCGTGCAATAGCCGAGGTATATGCCTGCGAAGATTCCACCGAAAAATTTGTGGAGGATTTTGTCGCAGCTTGGCATAAAGTGATGAATTTGGATCGTTTTGATTTAAAATAAGCTAAATGTAATTTATTCTATAAATGAAACAGAGTTGCAAAATATGTGGCTCTGTTTTTTTACTTTTATGAAACTATGAGAGACAGATTATTTGATTTGATACGGTTGAAAGATGTTTCGGAAGTTAGAACACTGCTGAAAAATTCTCCTGAACTGGTTTCCGAAAAAGACACTCGCGGCTCCACGCCACTTTTACTTGCCACTTATTATGGCTTTTATGATATTTCAGAAATTATTTTAAAATTTCCGCAGAATATCGATGAACAGGATGCTTCAGGAAATACGGCGTTGATGGGCGTTTGTTTTAAAGGCTATAATGAAATTGCAAAACTTTTACTTGATAATGGCGCAAACGTAAATGTCACCAATTTTAATGGCGCAACGGCCTTAATTTTTGCTGCAACCTTTGGCAGAATGGAGATTGCAAAAATGCTTTTGGAACATGGAGCCGATAAAACCTTGCAAGACGATCGCGGTCATACTGCTGCCGACCACGCAAAAATGCAGGGAATTAGGGAGATGGTTGAGTTATTGGAAAAAAAATAGTAATGACGGAAAATCTAAAAACAACACTCATTCAAAGTGATTTGCATTGGGAAGATGCCGAAGCCAATCGCGCCAAGTTTGAAGAAAAAATTAAAAATATTGAAGGCAATACCGATTTAATAATCCTTCCAGAAATGTTCACCACAGGGTTTTCAATGCACGCGGAAAAACTTGCAGAAAACAATGATGGTGAAACATTAAATTGGATGATTTCAATAGCTGAAAAGCATAATTCTGCAATTACTGGAAGCGTGATTATTCGTGAAAACAACCATTATTACAATCGACTATTTTTTGTTTTTCCCGACGGAAGTTTTCAGAAATATGACAAAAAACACACTTTCACTTTAGCAAAGGAAAATGAAACATATTCCGCCGGAAAAGAACGGTTAATTATTGATTATAAAGGCTGGAAAATCTGTCCATTGGTTTGTTATGATTTACGTTTCCCGGTTTGGGCAAGAAATACAGAAGACTATGATATTTTAATCTATGTAGCTAACTGGCCGAAAGCGAGAACAATTGCTTGGGATACGTTATTGAAAGCGCGTGCCATTGAAAATATGGCATACTGCATTGGTGTAAATCGCACTGGTTTTGATGGCAATGACCATGAATATGTGGGGCATTCAGCGGTTTACGATGTTTTAGGGAAACAGATTTCAAGAGTAAATTTTGAAGTTGAATTTACCGAAACAATTTTTTTGGAAAAAGAACACATTGAAAGTAACCGAAAACACCTTCAGTTTTTAAAGGATCGCGATTATTTTATTTTAAAATAAAGGTTTCATTCAAACTCCAATTGGCCCGTACCTCTATTTGCGTTGGATAATAAATAATCCGCTCGGGCTGCATTCGGTTCAAGAAACTCCCCGTGTCCCAGCTGCGGTTTTCATTTTCATCGTATATTATTCGTATAAAATATTTATCGGGTGAAAGTGCTCCAAAAAAAACATCTTTGTTTTCTGTTAGATATTTTTCCGCCACTATATTGTATTTACTGTCAAGTATTTGAACAATAATTGGAAATGCTTCCACATTAACCAGAGTAAGGTTCAACGTGCCGTAATCTGACTCCAATCGTGTGTTTACGTTAAACTGAATTGTGTCATTGGTTTTTTCAAAAAAATCAGTCAACGCGCCTGGCAAAATATTTATCGAATACGTTTGGTCCTCGGTCTTTGGAAAATATACCTCTGCCCAATTGTACTTTTTATTTAGCGTAACAGTAGATTCAACAAAAGAAGAATCTTTTGCCATAACTTGAAATTGTGCGGCATCAAAAGTTATAAGCGGCGTGTTTGCACGCAATTTAAAGGTATCTTTTAATTTTAATGTGCCGGTTTTCAACGCAGAAATAGTCAATGAATCTTTAAATAGTTCACGCATGCGCACAGTAGAAGTATCAATAAAGTTTTTGTTAGTCACTTTAAAAATTAGTGAGTCTGTTTCAATGGCAGGCTTAAACCAATAATGCAAGGTGTCCTTTTTTTCGTCCTTAAAAACCGTTGAGATATAATTTTCCGGTTTTTCTGAAAGCAATTCAATATCTAAACTGTCTGCACGACCTTCATACCCAAAAACAATATGGTTTTTTCCTACCTGACTTGCACGCACAAATTTATAATCCGGTGTTTCCTTAAAAAGCGTAAGTGTGTAACTTGAATCTGTGGGAATGGTAATAAGTTCTTTTTCAAAACCTATTTTATCATTTTGTGGTTGAAAAATATAATCGTTGTTTTTTTCCTTCAATGCCAAAAGAAGATATTTTCCTTCCTTTAAATTGGTTAATTCAAAAACTCCAGTACTGTCTTTGGTTACGGTTATGTAAGTGGGTTTTTCCGAATAAATAATTGAATCCGTAAAAGCTTCGTTTGCTTCATAAAGCATTACCGTGGTAGGTATTTCGGGTGCTATTAATTGTGCGTCTTTCACTCGTCCCGAAAGCTTTAAACTATCAATATAGCTTCCCGTAGAAAAAATATATTTATAGTATTCAAACTTGTTTTCTTCGTTATTGTCCACAATACTATTTCCAAAGTTGAAAGAATACGTAGTATTTGGTTTTAAAGTATCGAGTATTTTAATCCGTAGGGTTTTTGAAGTACTTAAAGGCGTAATAATGGGAGTGTATTTCATTGGTGGTGAAATAATGAGCTCTTTGTTTACTTCTTTAAGTTTTATGTATTCATCAAAACGAATTTCAATTTCACTACCGGTAAAATTTGTAGTGTAATTTTCAGGACTGCTTCTTACTATTACTGGCGGAATGGTATCCCGTGGCCCACCCGATGGCGTTCCTTTTTTTGCACAGTCTGCAAAAGACAAAATGAACAAAAAAGCTATGGGAATGTAAAGCAGGCGATGTTTCACTAAATGTTTTTTAAAATTTCGCGGCGCAGCGGCGCGGCTTCAAAATTAAACAATATGTAGCAACTATTTACAAATACTTTTAGGCTACTGCAATTGTGGCAATACTTAGTGATACGTTTTCACCCTTTAGCAGTTGGAGGGCACATTTTTCCAACGTGGCACCTGTGGTTATTATATCGTCTACTAATAAAATGTGCTTGTCTTTTATTGCTTCCAAATTCTGAATTGAAAAAACCTCTTCGGCCTCAAAACGAAGAATTCGTGTCTTGAAAACCTGTGAACCCGATTTAGAAATTTTTATCAACACGTCATCGCGATAGGGAACATTCAATGCTTTGGCTATTTCCACCCCAAAACCTTCCACTTGATTATACCCGCGTTTTTTAAGTTTTTGCTTATGAAGTGGTACAGGAATTACCAAATCGATTTTTTTATAGGAATCAATTTCCGAAAGTTCAGCTCCCAACCATTTTCCGAAGAAAGAGCTTACCTCTTTCTTTCCGCGGTATTTTAAATTGTGCAAAAGTTCTTGTGTCAACCCTCTTTTCTGAAAATAAATGACTGCTGTAGCGTTCTTTACCAAAAGCCTTCCATAAAATTTATCTTTTAAAGTATTACTTCCCGTTTTGTGGAACGAAGCAAGGGGTAGCGTATGGATACACCTCATACAGAGCACCTCTTCCTGCCTCATCAACAGTTGTTTACAGCCTCCACAAACCTTTGGAAACAATAGATTTAACATATTTTAAGAATTTTTACCATTTTGTAAACGTTTGTTAAAGAAATACCTGCCTACTTTTACCAACTAAACTTAACTTATTAATTATGAGTACCGAAAACGAAAACAATAGTGGCAAATTTAAGATTCTGATTGGTGTACTTTCAGTATTGCTTATTGCCTTGGCCGTTTATACTGTAACATTATTCAATGATAGTAAAAATACGGTATCAAATCTTGAGATGCAAAAGGCAGACATTGAGCAAGAGCTTGAAGGTCTTATTGCAAATTATGATGAAGTAATAAAGGACAACGAGCTTAAAGACAAAGACCTTTTGGCCGCACGCGAAAGAATAACCATTCTTTTGGATTCTGTTAAAGATGCCAAAGCAAACGTGGCTTTGATTGAAAGATATAAAGCCGAAGTTGGCAGACTCAAGCAAGAAAGATCTATGCTCTTTAAACGCGCCGATAGTTTGATTGCAGCAAACAAACAACTTGCTATGGAACGCGATAGTACTTCAATGGAGCTTTCCAACACACGTATGGTTGTAGACTCTGTAAGCCAAGAAAACATGGCTATGAACGAAACCATAAAAAAAGGGTCAATAGTTAAAGCCACTGACCTTCGTGGAGAAGCTGTAATTATAAGAAACAGTGGAAAAGTAGTTGATACCAAACGTGCAAGTCGCGCTGATAAGATTAGAGCTTGCTTTACCTTGGCACCTAATGCCATTGCAACAAGAGGTGACAGAACATTGTATGTTCAAGTTATAAACCCTCGTAACAAAATGATGGGTGATGATGCTGTAAAACAGTTTGAGGATAAAAACATTAATTATAGTAGTTCTACAAATGTATTTTACGAAAATGACGAATTGGATGTATGTATCTTAGTAAATTCAGCCGAAGCAGATCTTGTGGAAGGACGCTATACCATCAATCTTTTTGATGGTTCAAATCAAATAGCAACAACTACCATGGAGCTTAAATAAATATATTTTAAAATTAAAAGTAGGTTATTTTAAAATAATTGAAACCGCCGTGAACATATCACGGCGGTTTTTTTATTTTTGCGCTATGGCAAACAACGACGATCAATTTAAGAAAGTAGTATCTCACGCAAAGGAGTACGGATATATATTTGCATCAAGTGAAATCTATGATGGGCTTAGCGCCGTCTATGATTACGCACAAAACGGAGTAGAATTAAAGAAGAACATTCGCGAATACTGGTGGCGAAGCATGGTGTATATGCACCAAAACATAGTAGGCATAGATTCCGCAATTTTAATGCACCCTACTACTTGGAAGGCTTCCGGTCACGTTGATGCCTTCAACGACCCATTGATAGATAATAAAGATTCCAAAAAACGCTATCGCGCCGATGTGCTTATTGAAGATTATGCCGAAAAGCTAAACCAAAAAGCCCAAAAGGAAATAGAAAAAGCAAAAGGCCGTTTTGGGGATAGTTTTGACGAGGAACAATTTGTTACTACAAATCCTCGCGTTGTTCGCTATCTTGAAGAACAGCGAAATGTTTTGGAACGCATGGCACGCTCTCTTGAAAAAGAAGATTTGGCAGATGTAAAAGCATTAATTGAAGAATTGGGTATCGCTGATCCAGATACCGGTTCAAAAAACTGGACCGAGGTGCGACAGTTTAATTTGATGTTTGGCACCAAGCTAGGAGCCTCTGCTGAAAGCGCCATGGATCTGTACCTGCGGCCAGAAACTGCTCAAGGTATCTTCGTAAATTTTTTGAACGTTCAAAAAAGCGGAAGGATGAAAATTCCTTTTGGAATTGCCCAAACAGGAAAAGCGTTCCGTAACGAAATCGTTGCACGACAGTTTATCTTCCGTATGCGTGAATTTGAACAAATGGAAATGCAATTCTTTGTTCGCCCAGGCGATGAACTAAAATGGTACGAATACTGGAAGGAAACCAGATTAAAATGGCACTTATCACTTGGGATGGGAGCTGAAAACTACCGTTTCCACGACCACGAAAAGTTAGCGCATTACGCCAATGCCGCAGCAGATATAGAATTTAATTTCCCATTCGGCTTCAAAGAATTGGAAGGAATTCATTCCCGAACCGATTTTGATTTAAAGGCACACGAAAAGTTTTCTGGAAAAAAATTACAATTTTTCGATCCCGAACTAAACGAAAGTTATGTGCCGTATGTGGTTGAAACCTCAATAGGCCTTGACAGAATGTTCCTCGCCGTTTTGAGCAATTCATTACAGGATGAAACTTTGGAGGACGGAAGCGTGCGAACTGTTCTAAAATTGCCCGCTATTTTGGCGCCAGTAAAAGCTGCTGTTTTACCATTGGTCAAAAAAGATGGTTTGCCCGAAATTGCACAAAAAATAATTGATGATCTTCAGTGGGATTATAACGTAATTTATGACGAAAAAGATGCCGTGGGAAGACGCTATCGCCGCCAAGATGCTGCCGGAACGCCGTTCTGCATCACCGTGGACCATCAAACTATTGAAGATGATACAGTAACCATTCGCTACCGCGATACTATGGAGCAGGAACGTATCAAAATTTCAGAAATTTCAGAAAAAATGAAGGAAACCATTTCATTCAAACATTGGCTTTCCGAATAATTTTTTAAGTGGTTAATTCTATATTTCGAAGGAGGAGGATATTTGGTTATCCTCCTTTTTTTTGACTCCAAAATTATTCATCGCGATTCTTTATTTCGGTAATTTCAACTGGAGCCGCCTTTTCACAACGGTTCATTCTGCGCAGTCCATTAAATTTTACCCAGATAGTTTGATTATCTCTTCTGAAATTTTCATTCAAATTAATGGGGTCAACATAATAAAAATCTTTCTCGCCTTCCTTTAACTGAATGGTGTATTCACAATCATCGGCCAAATCAGAATAGATTATCCTGCCCGGCAAATAACCATCAGCCATCATTTTTGCCGCAAGAGCTTTTTTAGCTTCTATTTCAGCAGCACTATTGGTTTCCATATTTTGAGATTGGTTTTGTGAAGAAACGCAGGAGAAAACTGCAAAACTAAACAATAAGTAAAACGAAATTTTGGCCAACATTCTTTTTGGTTTTTAAGTGATGTATGAAGATACAAAAATTAAAAATACGCCCGTAACTGAATACTTCCAGTATGCACAGTTTTAGTAGTCTCACTTTTTCTACCGAAATATGAAAGATTAGCATCCAAATATTTAGTTATCCGTTTTTGAAAAAGTAAACGCCATGTAAAGTTGGTGCCCGGCTGCAAGCCTTCCAACATTTGGTAAGCCACGGGTGAAAAAGGACTTCCTTCAAACATATTATCAATATAATTAAATTCACCATTTATGGAAACCTTTTCGGCATTGGTGTAGGCGAAGGAAAAACCCAATGTTTGCTGGTTCAGCTTTTCCATTTCGCCCAATTGATTGTCTTGGTTTGCAAATTCATAAAAAACATCAAAACGCGTTTGTTGGTTCAGTAAATAGGAGATTTTCGGATTGAATTCATAGGAATCGAGACGGTAATTTCTGTTGGCAAAATTTTCAGAAAGACTTTCATTGCTGCCCGTTGCACCCTTTAAATTCAGCAACCAACTTTTCCAAAATTTATGGTTGAAATTAAATTGGTGACTTTTCAAATTATTACGCTGTAAACCCACAGCGAGGAGATTATTTGCCGAAGTAGAAATGAAAGTATAGCTAGTGGTAAAATGCTGCTTTCCGCGATTGAAGAATAAAGCATTTCGAAAATTCAGGGTAAGTCCCAACTGGTCATCACCACCATCTTCAAAAGGATTTATATTGAAACCATCATTTTTTCGCTTTACTTTTCGGTCCAAAACATAAGAGGTTTGATTGTAAAAATGTGAAAGCACTTTTTTAAATCCTTCTTTATTGGACCAATTTTGTGGATTTAACGTAAGAATTTGACTAAACTTATTCTGTCTAATCTTTAGAAAAACCTGATTGGGAAGCAACACCCGAATATACTCCGCTTGATCTTGAAATTGAGCCACTTCAAATTCTTCAAGTTCCTGAATGCCGTTGTTGTTGTAATCAATCCAGGTGTAAACGCCCTGTCCCGGTTCTGTCTTAACATATGTAAATTCCTGTTGCGGAATCACTCCATTGTTAGACTCCAAAGCGGTATTTAAACGAATGCCGCCATCAAATAGTGATTGATTGTAAATTATTCGAGAGTTTAGCGAACGCTCAGTCTCCCGATTATCGATTACTACCGGGAGCGAATCATTCGGATCAAAACCTGTGCCCGACTTTGGCTCGTATTTCAAGGTTCTGTAGTTTGCAAATGCTGAAAGTTGGGTGTTTTCAGTATTTATAAGTCGAGACTTTAAATAATACGTATTTGAAGAATTCACTTTTTGAAGCACATTATTGCGAACACTATCATTAACCCGAAATTGATAACCGGCCTCAACAAAAACTTTAGTACTATCACCAATGCCGGAAAAAACCTCAAAAGCTGCGAATTTTTGACTTATTGGTGAAATACTATCGCGCGTTACATCTTTTATTTGGTTGTCTTCCAAAGCCACTTTACCGCCTACCCAAGCTTTGTCGAAGGAATAAGTTGACGTGTTATTCAGTCTAAAAAATTTTGAAGAAATAGAATCTGCCTTGCTGTTCAGAAAGCTTCCATAGGTCTGTAGCCTTAGCTTTTTCAGCTTTATTTCTGAAGCAATTACGTGCCGTGTACCATTGAAATTTTCAGAAAAGTTTAAATTTTGGAATTCGTAGCGTCCACCTCCAATTTTTGGATGTGAAACCTCAACTCCTGAAATCACAAAACTTTGGTTGCCCATAGGGTTGATAAGGTTCCAATCTCGGTTAAATTCAATATTGTAAAGCCTTTCAATGGTTCTAAAATCTTTTTGAACAAAATCCAAGGAACCGAAGCCATCAATTTTTAAAGTATCGGCGGTGGTCAACAAACGTTGTTTAAAAGCCAGCCTTCCCGCAAAACCATTGTTGTTATTATCGTCAATATCACTAAAAAGATTCAGGTCGTTTTGGCTTCCTGCCGCTTCAAAGTTGATACGTGTCTTTTCCGAAGGATGGAAACTTCCATTTACACCGCCCACCTGTAATTTTATGGGTGCATTTAGCCTAATAACGGGCGCATAATTTCCTTGGGGCACACCATTAACTGGTGCTACGTATTCAAAAATACGACTGATTGCATTGGTTTCGCTAATAACATAGTCGCCATTATTTGGACCCACAAGTGAAAATCGCACACTGAAAAGTTCATCATCGGGATTGCTTGAAAAAACGAAAACTTCTTCACCGTTAATAATTTCCTTTTTATAAAGAATTTTATTTTCGGAATAGGTATCAGGCACCGCCGATGGAGCATTCATCAGCTCCCTATCATCACCTGCTGCCTGTAAAATAGCCACTTGTTCTTCGGAAAGATTTTGTTGCAGGGGTTGGTTTTTGGCATCATTTTCCGAATAAATGTATACTCCCAAATCAAGGTTATCGCTTGTGTAATTTCCTCCCCCATAACCTATAAAACGCGTGTAACTTCTATCTGTATATTGATATTCCACCGAAATGCGCATATTGCTGGTTATGGGATACGTCGGGTTGAATTTTATTTCCCCAGCGTTATAATCAATTACATAATCTTCGTTTTCTCCTCGCTGCAAAAGCAGTCCGTTAACGTAAACCCGCTCGCTTCCCGAAACCACCAAAATATAAAGTTCGCCATTGGGACCGACTAGTTTATAAGGTCCTTGATTTCCTTCCTGCCCAATAAATTCACTTTTCGAAAAAACACCACGTACCAGAGCTCCCGAAGCATAAGCTGAAATTTTTGAGCCGTCTTCATTATTAAAAGTTGCGCCCAGTGAAATTCCTTGTACCTTTTTTGTAAATCTTCCAAAATAGCTATTTGTATTTTGAAGATCAATATCACCCGCACGGATGTTCCAGTTATCTCCAAAGAGTTCAATAAAAATTTGATCGAACTCATTTAAACTTTGCGAATAACCGCCTTCCTGCGCTGGAATATTTGCATCTTGAATGGAAGCGCGAATAGAAACCTTTTCGCTTAATTTTCCTGTAATCTGAAGGTCGAGTTCGCTATTCACTACCGCATTTTGATTGTTACCAATAGTGATTCCGCGAGAAATGCTACCAGAAGTATTCAACCCATCAAAAGGTGTAAATGTATTTTTGTTGGTGCTTTCATCCAGTGAATAAAGTTTTTCAATTTGACCCGTATTCTCTACTATAATTTTCGGGTCAAGGGCGAAATATTCTCGCGTTAAAAACTCTGGGTATTGTAAATATTCAATGGTAAGCGAATCTTGCTGTTGTTGCAATTCTTCAGAAAAAACAATATATCCTTTTTTGAAATTAATTCGATAACTGAAAGGATTGGGTGAGTTTCCTTCGCTATCGAGTATAGCAAACCGCTTTGGGTTGATGCCCGCGCTGTCCAAAACCACTGTATCCCTTAGCGCTACTTTTTTTTCTTTATAATTGGAAGAAATATCCTGCGCATAGCCAATGGCCACGATAAAAAAGAGAAAAACAGACAGGTATAACTTCATTACCAATATAACTTAATGTAGCCCATTATATTTTGTGAATATATTATGAAAATCTTTTTGGGCGTGGGCCGTGTAAAAATACAATGTTAATTAACTTAGTGGCTTTAAATAAAAGCTACTTACGATGAAAATCATTTCATACAACGTAAACGGAATTCGTGCCGCGATGCGCAAAGGTTTTATTGATTGGTTGAAAGCTGCAAACCCAGATCTTATCTGCCTACAGGAAACCAAAGCCAATTTTGACCAAGTGGAAATCGAGGAAATTGAAAAAGCAGGTTACCCCTATCATTATTGGTACAGTGCAGTGAAAAAAGGATATAGTGGCGTGGCAATTCTTTCAAAAATTAAACCCAACCATATAGAATATGGCACTGGCATAGAATATATGGATGCCGAAGGAAGAAACATCCGTGTAGATTTTGATGATGTTTCGGTGATGAGTTTATACTTGCCCAGCGGTACAAACCTGGATCGTTTAGAACACAAACTTACTTATATGGACGATTTTCAGAAGTATATTGACAATTTGAAAAAAGAAATTCCCAATTTGGTAATATGCGGCGATTACAATATTTGTCACGAAGCGATAGATATTCATGACCCCGTTCGCAATAAAAATGTTTCCGGTTTTTTACCTGTGGAACGCAAATGGCTGGATGGGTTTATGAAAAGTGGTTTTATTGACAGTTTCCGTCATTTCAACAAAGAACCCCACAATTACACGTGGTGGAGCTACCGTGCAAATGCACGAAATAATAACAAAGGTTGGCGGATAGATTACAATTTGGTTTCAGAGCCGTTGTTGGACAATTTGAAGCGCGCCGTAATTTTGCCCGATGCCATGCACAGCGACCACTGCCCACATTTGGTAGAACTTGAATTTGAAAAATGAAATATACAATTCTCCCCAATACTAGTCTAAAAATCAGTAAACTCTGTCTTGGCACCATGACTTGGGGCCAACAAAACACGGAAGCCGAAGCCCACGAACAGCTTGACTTCGCTATTGAAAAAGGCATCAATTTTATTGACTGTGCTGAAATGTATCCCGTGCCCGCAAACCCAAATACGCAGGGAAGAACGGAAACCTATATTGGAAATTGGCTTACAAAAAAGAAGAATCGCGAAGATTTAATTATTGCCACAAAAATTGCAGGGCCCAGCAGATCAATGGACCACATTCGACAACCGTTGGATTTCAGTAAAAAATCTTTGGAAGAAGCTATTCATAAAAGCTTGAAACGCTTGCAGACTGATTATATAGATTTATACCAACTCCATTGGCCAGAGCGAAACACCAATTATTTCGGACAGCGCGATTATACCCATAAAGAAAACGAAGCGTGGCAAGATAATTTCGCCGAAGTTTTAAATAATTTGGAAGCATTTGTAAGAGATGGGAAAATTCGGCACATCGGACTTTCAAACGAAACACCTTTTGGGGTGATGCGCTGCATCGAAGAATTCCGAAATGGAAAGCTGAAAATCGTTTCCGTTCAAAATCCTTATAATTTGGTAAACCGAAAGGATGAAATAGGTCTTTCTGAAATTCTTCAACGTGAAAATATTGGCTATTTAGCTTATTCTCCCTTGGGCTTTGGAACACTCAGCGGAAAATATCTAAACGGCACTGCAACTGAAAATTCTCGAATTAACCAATTCAAACAATATTCACGTTATAGCAGCCAGCAAGCTTTTGATGCAACTGAAAAATATGCTGAAATCGCAAGAAATCACAACCTTAGCTGTGTAAAAATGGCTTTGGCTTTTATTCTTCAGAAGAAATTTGTAACCGCGCCAATCATTGGCGCCACATCCATAGAGCAACTTGCAGAAAATATTGAAAGCATCAACGTAACCCTTTCCAAAGAAATTTTAAAGGAGATTGACGTTATCCACAACCAAATTCCGAATCCGGCACCTTAAACAAACGCGCTATAACCCGTAATAGCACGACCAACAATCAACGAGTTGATTTCTTTTGTGCCCTCGTAACTGTATATTGCTTCAGCGTCTGCAACAAAACGGGCTACATCGTATTCCAAAAGTATTCCGTTGCCGCCCATAACCTCTCGGGCTTGGCTTACCACATCGCGGGTTCGCATACTACAAAACACCTTTGCCAAGGAAGCATGTTCGTCTGTCAACAAACCTTCGTCCTGCAATTCTGAAAGACGGAAACACATGGTCTGCATAGCTGTTAAATTCGCAACCATTTCAACCAAATGATTTTGCACCAATTGAAATGAAGCAATGGGTTTTCCAAACTGTTCGCGCTTTTTGGTGTATTTCACCGCAGCTTCATAAGCGCCTCTTGCGCAACCCACGGCTTGCCAAG
>TARA_R110002012_G_scaffold67102_1_pt1 | contig 16367 bp, 19 predicted proteins | sample TARA_R110002012 | Tara Oceans TARA_R110002012 (sample SAMEA4396515) | marine metagenome | biome: Westerlies Biome; feature: [DCM] deep chlorophyll maximum layer (ENVO:01000326); material: water (ENVO:00002006), including particulate matter (ENVO:01000060) such as... | depth 40 m
TCTACACCTCCTAAAATGGGGTGTTGCGACGACCGGTTGAATCCGCCGTTTATCCCCCGTTCAGTCTGGTGCCCTGCAATATCTGGGCCCCGCGTTGGAACGCATCCACATCCTGCGCTGCTTTGCCTGCACGCTGCAAGTGTGTCAGCTTCACCGCTCCCTCACCACATGCCACTCGTAACTTCACATCCAGCACCTCTCCTGCGCGACCATCCCCCTCGTCCAGACGTGATTGCAATACCTTGATGCGCACCCCATCATGTTCAAACCACGCGCCGGGGAAAGGCGAAAGTCCTCGGATCAACCGATCAACTTCGACCGCAGGACGAGACCAATCGATACGTGCCTCGCTCTTGTCGATCTTTGTCGCATAGGTCACGCCTTGGTCTGGCTGAGCTTCGGGGACAAGGTCCGGTAGCTTGCGCAAAGCCTCTACAATCAGCCGCGCACCGATAGCGCTTAGGCGGTCGTGCAATTCGATCGTGGTTTCGTGCATCCCGATCGGCGTGATTTTGGTTAGCAAAACAGGGCCTGTGTCCAGCCCAGCCTCCATCTGCATGATGCAAACGCCAGTGTCCGCATCGCCTGCCATAATCGCCCGGTGTATAGGTGCCGCACCGCGCCAACGCGGCAACAAGCTGGCGTGAATATTCAAGCACCCATGTTTTGGTGCATCTAAGGTGGCCTGTGGTAGGATCAGGCCATATGCCACAACCACGGCGATATCCGCATCCAAATCCGTAAATTCCGCCTGAGCCTCTGGGGTCTTTAGCGAAACAGGATGCCGTACAGGTAGCCCTAGCTCCTCAGCCCGAAACTGCACCGGGCTGGGTCGATCTTTCTTACCGCGCCCGGCGGGGCGTGGGGGTTGGCAGTATACGCATGCGACTTCATGGCCTGCTGATACCAATGCGTCCAACACCGGCACCGAAAACTCCGGGGTTCCCATAAAAATGACACGCATACAGTCCTCCCGGGGGTTGTAGAGATGTTTAGCTTACGGTCTTCTTGGCTTTGCGCAACAACATGTCGCGCCGCATTCTGCTCAAGTTGTCGAAATACATCCGGCCAGCCAAATGATCGATCTGATGCTGTACGCTGGTTGCTTCAAGCCCGACGAAATCACGCTGCGTCACAGAACCTGTTTCATCCAGATATTGGACCGTGACCCCACGTGGCCGTTTTATCTTGGCAGACACCCCCGGCAGGTTCGGGCTTGCTTCTTCATAGTCGTTCATCAATGCAGACGCATCCAACACAACCGGATTGGCGAACCTGATACGCCGGTCGCGACCCTGCGAGGCATCGACGACTGCAAGCCGCAGCATCACGCCGATCTGCGGTGCCGCCAGACCAACCCCCGGCATTGCATCCATGGTTTCGATCATATCGTCCCAAGTCGTAAGGATTTCATCAGTGATTTCCGTCACTTCCGCCGCGACAGTACGCAAGCAGGCGTCTGGCCACGGGATAATGCGCCGCACAGTCATTCCATCCGTTCCTTTACCTGTCGATCATAGATAACGATCCCGTCCAGATGATCATTTTCGTGTTGAATAATCACAGCCTCCGCGCTGTCAAAACTTTTGGTGCGAATGCCTTGGGTATCCGCCCAGCGCAACGTTACCTCTGACGCACGGCAAATGCTTATGGGAACACCGGGAATAGACAGGCATGCCTCTTCGCCCAGTACACGCGTTTCCGAAAGGCCCAAGATTTCAGGGTTCACACAAGCGACGGGCGATGGCACGCCGGACTTCCAAGTAGCATCGAATACAAATATACGCTCAGTCCGCCCAACCTGTGGTGCGGCAAGGCCACGCCCTTGTGCGGCATACATCGTGTCAAACATATCCGCGATCAACTGTTCTAAATCGGGGGTAATTATGTCGACTGGCACGCATTGCGTGGATAGACAGGCATCTGGCCACAAAACGATATCCAGCACGCTCATTCGCGGGCCAACTCGCGTTTCAATTTGGTCATCTTGCGGGTAATCATCTGGCGGCGCAGCGGCTTGAGGTAATCAATGAACAATTTACCATCAAGGTGGTCAATCTCATGCTGTACGCAGGTCGCCCAAAGCTTGGTGAATGTTTCGGTGTGTTCCTTACCGTCGCGATCGATCCAGCGCACGTCCACATCTGCCGGTCGCGTCACATCTGCATATTGGTCAGGGATAGATAGGCACCCTTCCTCATAGGTATTCAGCTCATCGGATGAAGCGATCACTTCGGGGTTGAACATGATAATCGGGCGCGGTGCTTCGGCTTCATCCTTGATGCAGTCCATCACGATCAAACGGTTAAGCACACCAATCTGAGGCGCGGCAAGGCCAATGCCCGGCGCGTCATACATCGTAGCCAGCATATCATCGGCTAAACTGCGCAAATCATCCGTTATCTCGGTAACGGGTGCGCAGGGCTTTTTCAGCCGGGGATCGGGGTGAAGAAGAATATTGCGTTTCATGGTGCTGATTTAGGACAACGCTGCCTCCACTGCAACCTCGGGGCTTGCGGTCATGACGATTACGTATAGCGTGACCGCCAAATCTGACAGGAGTACCTAATGAACTTCGACGAAATTATCGACCGGCAAGGCACCCACAGCTCGAAATGGGACAAAATGGAGCCTATTTATGGCGTACCAGCAAGCACGGGTATTGCCATGTGGGTAGCTGACATGGATTTTCGCCCTCCGGTCGTTGTTCAGGATGCATTACAAGACATGCTGGACCATGGCATTTACGGGTATTTCGGGGATGAAAGTAAGTATCTGAACGCAATCCAGTGGTGGATGGATAACAGGCATGGGTGGAAGATTGATCCCGAATGGGTCTTCACCACTCATGGATTGGTAAATGGTACGGCGATGTGCGTCGATGCGTTTACCAAGCCCGGCGACGGCGTTGTTCTTTTTACACCAGTATATCACGCTTTCGCACGCGTCATTACTGCTGCAGGGCGCAAAGTTGTGGAATGTGAGATGGTCGACAACGATGGCCGTTATAAACTGGATTTTGAAGCGTTCGATGCCCAGATGACCGGCGACGAAACGATGCTGATTTTTTGTTCGCCTCACAATCCCGGCGGCCGTGTCTGGACCAAAGCCGAGCTGGAGCTAGTGGCTGCGTTTGCCAAACGACATGATCTGGTGCTGGTATCGGATGAAATTCACCACGATCTGGTAATGCCAGGATGTCACCACACCCCAATGGCGCTTGTCGACGGTATAGAAGATCGGCTGGTGATGATGACAGCCACGACCAAAACATTCAATATCGCCGGCTGCCACTCGGGCAATGTGATCATTGCTGACCAAAAGTTGCGCAACATCTTTGCCCAACGCATGGCGGCGATGGGGCTGTCGCCAAATTCGTTCGGGCTGGTGATGGCAACCGCAGCTTATTCGCCACAAGGTGCAGCATGGGTGGATGAACTGGTTACCTACCTTGATGGCAACCGTAAGGTTTTCGATGCCACTATCAATGCAATACCCGGCTTAAAATCAATGCCGTTAGAATCGACCTACCTAGCATGGGTGGATTTCAAGGATACCGGGATGAAACAGTCTGAAGTCACCTCGCGCATTGAAAGAACAGCCAAGATAGCTGCTAATCATGGGTCGACGTTTGGCAAGGGTGGCGACACCTTCATGCGCTTCAACATAGCTACGCCACGCGCCCGTGTCGAAGAAGCCTGTGAGAGGCTGCGCGACGCGTTCAAGGATTTACAGTAGCTTCAAGAGAATGCGTCGCTGGTGATTAATCCAGCCGGCGCATCAACCGATTTTTCGAAATCCAACGCGGCTTTGTCCGATACCTTCGTGGCACGTTTGAATTCGAACAGCATTTCCCCGTCTTCTTCATCTACAGCGATTACCAGACACTGAAAAAGGTGTACCGACCCGTCATATAGATCGACCAGCCCCCGCAACTGTGGCGCGTTTGCGGCGCTCAGCGAAAACCCTGTAGACCAAAAGCGCAGTACCCTGTGATACGTGCCGTCGACTTCTACGCGTAACCGTGAAGCTTTGCGCAGGCTTTCTGTCCGGGCCGCTTCCAATCCGGCCTGAATTTCTTTTGACAGTGCAATCTCCACAGTATCCCCCTAACTGTTCTAACACCAAGCGTGACGCAACCCCTGATAAAATCAAGAGATTCTTAAAAATTTTAGTCACGTGCACCTTTGCAGACCCGATGTGCGCCATTGCATATGGCTAAATTGATCTCTGACGTTAGCTTAAGCCCAAACATGTAAAGGAAATATGTATGGGTGTCCTGGTAGACGGTGAATGGCAGAACACATGGTATGATACGTCTGCGTCAGGCGGAAAGTTCGAACGTTCCGCTGCCAAGTTTCGCAACTGGGTTACCGAAGATGGCAGCGCTGGAATTTCCGGAGAAGCCGGTTTTCCGGCTCAATCCGGGCGCTACCACCTTTATGTAAGCTATGCCTGCCCTTGGGCGCACCGCGTCTTGATTTTCCGTGCCCTCAAAGGGCTGCAAGATCATATATCGGTATCAGTGGTTCACCCAGACATGCTCGAAGACGGGTGGACTTTCGATACTGACTTCAACGGCGCGACTGGCGACACCCTGGCCGGTGGGGAATATGCACGGGATATCTATTTAAAGGCTGCACCAAAATTTAGCGGGCGGGCGACGGTACCAATCTTATGGGACATCCAGAAGAACACGATCGTGTCCAACGAATCTTCCGAAATCATCCGCATGTTCAACAGTGCATTCGATCCAGTGACTGGTAACGAAGATGACTATTGGCCCCTTGCCCTACGAGACCAGATAGAGGCCCTCAATGATCGTATTTATAACACCGTAAACAACGGCGTATACCAGGCTGGGTTTGCCACAAGCCAAGACGCCTATGAGGGCGCGGTATATCCGCTGTTCGATAGTCTTGACTGGATAGAATCTAACTTGTCGAAGAACCGTTATCTGACCGGCTCAAAACTGACAGAGGCTGATTGGCGGCTTTTTACGACGTTGGTTCGTTTTGATTTGGTCTATCACTTGCATTTTAAATGCAACCGCAAGCGGATTATCGATTACCCCAACATCTGGGCATATACGCGCGAACTGTACCAAATCCCCAATATTGCTGACACGGTGCATTTCGACCATATCGTACGCCACTACCATTATAGCCACAACATGATTAACCCCAACCGCATCATTCCGATCAATCCCATTCTTGATTTTTCGGCACCGCATGATCGGGGGCGGCTAAAGGCGATATAGAAACAAGCCGCAACGCGATGGTTATGAAATGATTTGCAACCGGCAAAACAAAATACGATGCTGCTTTATCGGGCAAAACCTTAGGTAACCATAGCCGCGGCCTTTTTAAGGTCCACTGACACCAGTTGGCTGACGCCTTGTTCTGCCATCGTCACCCCGAACAATCTGTCCATTCGTGCCATCGTCACAGCATGATGCGTAATGATCAAAAACCGTGTGTTGGTCTGGCGACACATCTCGTCCAACAGATCGCAAAACCGCGTGACGTTCGCATCATCCAAAGGCGCATCCACTTCATCCAGCACGCAGATCGGTGCCGGGTTTGCCAAGAACACCGCAAAAATCAGCGCCATCGCTGTCAAGGTCTGCTCCCCTCCGGACAATAAGCTAAGCGTGCTTAGCTTCTTACCAGGAGGCTGGCACATGATCTCGAGCCCTGCCTCCAGCGGATCGTCAGATTCCACCATGACAAGATTGGCCTCTCCACCATTGAAAAGGTGACGAAACAGCATTGAGAAGTTGCTGTTTACTTGCTCGAAGGCCGTCAAAAGCCGTTCTCGTCCTTCTCGGTTGAGGCTGGCTATCCCACTTCTGAGCGTCCTGATCGCTTCGGTCAAATCCGTCTTTTCAGAGGTCAGATTATCGTATTCTTCCTGCACGCTTTTTGCATCTTCTTCGGCACGTAGGTTCACAGCCCCTAATGCCTCCCGTTGGCGTTTGAACCGGGTTACGTCCGTTTCCAGTTCCTCGGTTCCGGGTATCTGATCAGGGGAAAGGTCCAGTTTGCTCAGCAACTGGTTGGGTGTAAGCTTCTGCTCTTCGGAAATCCTATCGGCCGCGTGCGCAACGGTCTCTTTGGCCGCTTCGGTACGCGCTTCAGACCGGGCGCGCGCTTCCCGAGCTTCCGATGCCAGCCTTTCAGCCTCTCGTTCGGCTATCGTCGCCTCACGCAACGTGGTCTCAGCGACCGACAATCGGTCAGCGGCCTCGGTCTTGCGGTTTTCGGCTGTAGCGATCGCTTCTGTTAATTCTTCACGCTTGGTAGCGATGTCAGTAGGAACACAAGCGGCGGTTTCCAATTCATCCTGAGAAGCAGCCTTACGCTCAATCAGCTCAGCGCTACGCTTATCGGCAGTCTCAAGCCGGTGTCTCCAGCCGCTGAGCTCCTTGGTCACCTCCTGCGAACGCCTAAGGCGTGCGTCGCCCTCGCGGCGAAGTTCATCATGGGCAGACCGGCGTGACATCATCGCGATCCGCGCGCCTTCTACCGTCATCCGTAGAGCGTCCACCCCCTCGCGAGCTTTACTGATGTCACCTAGTTCGGCCAACATACGTTCGGCCTCGACGACTGACCTACGTGCCTCCATCGCTTCTTCATCGTGGCGTGTTACAGCAAGCCCCAGGCTTTCCAGACGCCCCTCGGCCAGATTGCGGTCCGCTTCGGCGCGGCTCAATGATCGGCCTGCATCGGCAACGGCACGATCCGCTTCACGGCGTGCCTCGCGTGCCCGCTTGTCCGCTTCGGTCTGTGCAATCAAGATCTCTTGCAGTCTCTCATGCGCGTCGCGTGCGCCATCTGCACGTTGAGTTGCTTGCTCCAACGCCTGTTTCAGCACCTCAAGCCGGTTGATTTGTTGCAACCTTAGTGCCGTAGCCGAAGGCGCGTCTTCAGCCCACGCCCGATATCCGTCCCACCGCCACAAGTCGCCCTCGGGCGAAACCAAGCGCTGGCCAGGTTGTAACGCCGCCTGTAACCTAGGGCCGTCATCCGCTTCGACCAACCCGATCTGGTTCATTCTGCGAACCAAAACATCGGGCACCGAAACATGAGAGGTCAATGCCGTTACGCCTGCTGGCAGAGACTGCACAGATTGGTATTCCGGTAAGACCGCCCAACCAGAGGGTCCGTCTATATCGACCTCCGGTGCGCGTAGATCATCGGCCAGCGCAGCGCCCAAAGCTTTTTCGAATCCGTGCTCGACCTGTAACCTGTCAAGAATTTGGCCACCCTCGGCGGTGTCGCGCTCAACCAACTTCGCCAATGCTCCGGCTTCGGCGCGTAAGGCGTTCATTTCGCCTTCGGCTTCAGATCGTTCAACTCGGGCATCGGCTTCCCGGTGCTGCGTAGCTGCGCGGGTTTCTTCCACTTCAGCCAGCATTTCCTCGGCATTTGTCGCCTGCTCAACCGCTGCGACTTCCGCCGCTTCCGCCACGTTGAAATCTACGACCGCCTTGGCCAAAGCCGCTTGGCTTTCCTCAACGGCATGCCGAGCCTTGATTGCTTCAGCTTCTGATTTGCCTAAAGTTTTGCGTTGATCCGCGAGCAGACGTTCAGCCGACCCATGACGCGCAGCCAGCCGGGCTACATCTTCCGTCAACGCTGTAAGCTCTTCCTCGTGGTCCTGAAGCGCCGACGCCGCTTCGCGTGCCGCATCAGCAGCAGCTTCGAGCGTATCCGCATGTCCGGAACCCGCTTTCTCAAGCTCGCGGGCTTCCCATTCCAACCGGTCTATAGTCTCCACGGCATCGTGGTTCAGACCGGCTTCTCTGTCGATATCATGTCCAAGCTGTGCGATGCGTTTTTCTAGTGCTGCAATCGCCGCCCTGGCACGGGTGTCCTGTTCGGCCAGACTGTCGCGTTCGGTAAGCAGCCTTTGCAAGACCGCCGACGCGATCGCTTCCTCCTCACGCAAGGGGGGCAGTGCATTTTCCGCGACCTCACGTTCTTTTGCCGTTAGCCCCACGGCTCTCTCTGCACGCGCCGCCTGTGTTACACGTTCACGTAGATCGCCCGCAGCCGCAGCCCGTGCATCATCCGCCTCACGCCAGCGTCGATAAAGAAGCATGCCTTCGGCTTTTCGTAGATCGTCGCCGATTTCACGATACCTGGCAGCCTGACGTGCCTGTCGGCTTAGCTGGGCAAGCTGCGCGGCCAGTTGTTCGACTACATCATCCACCCGGGTCAAGTTGGCTTCGGCACCGTTCAACTTTAATTCAGCTTCATGCCGTCTTGCATATAGCCCCGAAATGCCGGCGGCCTCTTCTAGGATGCGGCGTCTGTTTTTCGGTTTTGCGTTGATAAGTTCTGCAATCTGACCTTGGCGTACCAGCGCTGGCGAATGAGACCCTGTAGATGCATCTGCAAATAACATCTGTACGTCACGTGCCCGCACGTCTTTGCCAGCCGCTTTATAAGCGCTACCGACATCGCGGGTGATCCGGCGAATGATCTCTATCTGGTCGGCGTTGTTAAAGCCTGCCGGGGCCAGTCGCTCTGTGTTGTCGATGTGAAGAGCAACCTCGGCAAAGTTTCGCGCCGGTCGCGTCGATGCACCAGCAAAGATGACATCCTCCATGCCACCGCCGCGCATCGCAGTGGGTCGGTTTTCACCCATCACCCAACGCAGCGCTTCCAGTAGGTTTGACTTACCACACCCATTCGGCCCGACAACGCCGGTCAAGCCGTCGGCAATGACCAGATCCGTAGGATCTACAAAGCTCTTAAAACCTGTTAGTCGAAGCTTGGAAAAGCGCAACCTGTGCCCTGCCCGTGTGATTCCAGTAGTGGGACAGGGTGGCGGGGTTCACCAAGCCGTGTCAACCTATCGCCACAACAAGAAGCATATCGCGCTCTTCTTATCCACAAGAGATTGTCCCAACACCGCAGCCCCTGCCCACTGCCTCTTTCCTGTTTACGCCCCAATTCCTAAAGCCAGAACCCGACCACCCTTTTTTCCAACGGGCTGCCATTGATTAGCTTGATCGCAGTCTAATCGTATGGTTGCCAATGCCTGATCGCCTAAAATTTCTTTGACACTGCAACCGCTCACGGTCTTCGCGGCATGCCAGCGCGGTTTTTAATAATGCCGAAACGTGGCGCATACTCGGGATTGATGCGGATGGCCTCAGCGGTTTCCCTCTTGACACGTACGTCGAATACGGACGTTTCAACCGTGATACGAACAGGATCAATACCTCGAAAATGTGGACTAGGCGTGTTGCAACCGCCAATGATCACCGAGACAATTATTATGACAGACGCGGTCTTCATAGCGAAAGACTAGGTTAGTGCCCCCTACCAATGCGTTAACAAGACTTCAGTCAGCGGATAACGCATTGCCGCTTGTGGACGTTGGTCATATAATTTGACCAATTCAAGGATAGTAACATGCCCTTTCGTCCCATATCTTCAGAAAAGCTATCGCACGCAGTCGTTCGTCAAGTCGAAGAGCTGATCCTGCGTGGCATCTTGCGTCCGGGGGAAAGGCTTCCTGCGGAGCGTGAGCTTGCCGAACGGCTCGCTGTTTCAAGACCCTCTCTGAGGGATGCGATTGCTCGGCTCCAAGCCAGTGGATTGCTATCGTCAAAGCCAGGCGCGGGGGTATATGTTGCGGATGTGTTGGGCGGGGCATTTTCGCCTGCCTTGATCGAACTGTTCGGGCGCCATGATGAAGCGGTGTTTGATTACCTATCGTTTCGGCGTGATATGGAAGGGCTTGCCGCAGAGCGGGCAGCCCGACTGGGGTCCGATACCGATCTTCTGGTTATAAAAACGGTATTTTCTAAAATGGAAGCTGCGCATCAAAAGCGCAATCCAGATGAAGAAGCGCAACTGGATGCCCAGTTTCACATGGCCATCGTCGAAGCCAGCCATAACGTCGTCATGTTGCATATGATGCGGTCAATGTATGATCTGTTGCGCGGCGGTGTCTTTTACAACCGTCAGGTTATGTTCAAGCAACGCACCACCAGATCCGCCCTGCTTGATCAGCACCGTAGCATCAATGATGCCCTTCAATCACGTGATCCAGAATCCGCACGTACGGCGGTGGAAGCCCACCTAACTTACGTCGAAAACGCACTTAGGGATCATCAAAGAGCCGAACGAAACGAGGAAGTAGCACGGCAGAGGCTCCAGCACGAAACGTAGAGTAAAAATCTCGTCTATCTGTGCTGCCACAATCCACCGACGCATAAAAGGCCCCGGAGCTATCCGAGACCTTTATCAAATAATACTTCAGGATGCTCAGTGCAGCTTGGCATCCACGTCTGCGATCGCGCTATCGATCAACGCATTACCTTCAGCAGCAGTCATCTTCTTGGCGATGACGTCCTTTGCGGCAGCAATCGCAATTACGATCGCCTGATCGCGAACTTCTTTCACTGCGGCAGCTTGAGCGGAACCGATCTGCTCTTCAGCGGCGGCAAGACGGCGAGTGATGGATTTCTCCAGATCGACCCGTGCCTGATCCGCAGCTTCGTTTGCTTCAGCTTTCGCGGCAGTGACGATCCGGTCTGCCTGTTCCTTAACTTCCTGCTGTTTGCGCTCGTAGCTGGCTAAAAGCATCTGTGCTTCTTCGCGTAGCATATGAGCTTCATCAAGCTCGGATTTGATCCCATCCGCACGCTTATCCAGCAATCCCGCCAGAAGCGTTGGGACTTTGTAGTAGATCAAAACCCCTACGAACAAGATGAATGCCATCAAAACGATGAAATCGGTGTTTGCCAGCGAAAAGAATGCCCCGCTGGCGGCAAAAGCTGGCGATGCGACCAGACCGGCGATTAGTGCTGAGAAAGTCAAACGCATGGCTTATCCTTTCATCCGGGCATCAACTGCCGCGGAAATAGTTTTCGCATCAGCCGAACTGCCCAAAGCGGCAACAATCGCTTCGGCTGTATCCTTGGCCACCACTTCGACATTTTCCATAGCGGACGCCCGAATTTCGTTGATGGCTTTTTCAGATTCTGCTGTCTTAGCCGATATTTCTACATCTGCATCGGCAATCGCCTTGGCTAGATCCGCTTGGATATCAGCTTTCGCGGCCGCGATGATACGCTGCGCTTCTGCGCGCGCCTCTATCAATGCCTTGTCGTATGCGGCTTCTGCCTCTGTTGCCTTGACCTTTAGATCTTCGGCAGCAGCGATGTCATTGGTGATCGTGCCTTGGCGTTCAGCCAAAACAGCGCCAATACGCGGCAGGGCAACGCGCGACAGGATAAAATAGATCGCGACCAACGCGACAACCAACCAGAATATCTGATTGCCAAAGGTCGTGAAATCCAGTTGAGGCATGCCAGGTGCGGCATCAGCCGGCGCGTGGGATTGCACCCCCATCACGTCAGCAAGGCCGTCGCTATTTGTAGTCTCGGTTGCCATGCTGGCCTCCTGTCAAAACGGTCAAATCCCATGGGCAGCGGGCCAAAGCCCGCTGCCCGAAGCGTAAGGAAGTGTCAGTCTGACGCTTAAACGGCGAACATCAACAGCAGAGCAACGAGGAACGAGAAGATCCCCAGAGCTTCTGCAAAGGCGATGCCGATGAACAGTGTTGCAGTCTGACCGGCAGCTGCCGAAGGGTTGCGCAGTGCGCCGGCAAGAAAGTTGCCCGCTACGTTGCCCACACCAACTGCCGCGCCGCCCATGCCCATGCATGCCAGACCCGCGCCAATGTATGCGCCCATTTGTACGATATCGCCTTCCATGAGAATTCTCCTTACGATGGAATTGAGGTGATGAAGTGAGGCAGGTCAGAATGACCCGCGCCCGTTGTTAGTGATGCGGGTGAAGCGCGTCTTTCAGATAGACACACGTCAGAATGGTGAACACGTAGGCTTGGATAAAGGACACGAGAACCTCGAGCCCGTACATCGCAGTAATGGCGACAACAGACAGAGGTGCAATCGCGGCGATAGCTGCAAAGCCCGCGAAAACCTTGATCACGGCGTGACCGGCCATCATGTTACCAGCCAAACGAATAGAGTGGCTTACCGGGCGTACGAAGTATGAAATTACTTCGATCAATGCCAGGATAGGACGCAGCGCTAGAGGGGCGCTGGACACCCAGAACAGCTCAAGGAATGATGCGCCGTTCTTAACGAAACCCAGGATCGTCACGCCAAAAAATACCGCAAACGCCATAACCGCCGTCACTGCGATGTGCGAGGTGGGCGTGAACGCCATGGGTAACAGACCTAGGAAGTTCGAGAACACGATAAACATGAACAGGGTCATGATATACGGAAAGTACTTTACGCCCTCTTTACCGCAGATGTCTTCGACCATCTTGTAAATAAAGCCATAAGCCAGCTCGGCCACAGACTGCATTCGTGTTGGGACAATCGCCCGCTTTGACGTCCCCAAAACAAGCAATGCAAATACTGCCAGTACGGCGATGGCCATCCACACAGTAGAGTTGGTTATCGTGTACCAAGACACTGTACCGTCGCCGAAGAACGGCTCGACGATGAACTGGTCCATCGGGTGGAAAACCAATCCGCCCGCTTCTTCGCCTTTTGCTTCTGCAACCATCTCAGGCCCCTTTATTCTCGTCGGCCTCGTCGGCCACTTTCTTTTCCTGGATTTCCTGCGCAGAGCGGAGCATCGTCTTTACTCCTGCCGCCAGGCCCAGCATTACAAACAGCACCATGAATATCGGGAGCGTTCCTAAGAACCAATCCAGCGAATATCCGATGCCAAAACCAATCCCGAGACCGGCGCAAAGTTCGATCACCATCCGCCAGGCCAGCGACGCCTGAGAATAGTGTTCATCCACCCGAGGCTTCGGTGCTTGCGCACGCTTGGCAGCTTCGATCTTTGCCTCTAGCTGCTTTAGCTGCTGCTGTTGGCCTGGATCGGTCACGCCTGAACCCTCACGAGATGTGTTGCGCAGTAGCTACTTTTCCACGCACCCAGAGTCAACAACGTAGTAAACCAAAGCAACACACTGATATAATTACATTTTATCGATTCAATGCCGCGTTTTTCGTCCCCATTCCTTGGCCGCAAGCGAACAAATTCAAGCGTTTCGTTATTCAACCTTTCGGTTGAACATGCAATGCATTAGCAAGGCCTGGCAGGATCACAGGACCTCGCTTCGATCAACATTGGATAGTGCCGGCCCATGACCACCAGTCTTGACATCGTATTCGCTGCCCTTGCCGACCCTACCCGTCGCGCCATATTGGCTATGCTGCTCGAGGATGACATGGCCGTGACCGACGTGGCTGAACCCTTCGCGATTTCGCTAGCTGCGATCTCGAAGCATTTGGTAGTGTTGGAACGAGCAGGGCTGATTACACAAGAAAAGCGCGGTCGCGTAAAATGGTGCAAGCTCGAACCCTCCGCGCTTAAACCACCCTCGGTCTGGATGCAGGGGTTCGGCCAGTTTGAACCGGTTAATCTTGATGATTTCGAGAGATTTATCGCGGCTGAGCTCAGATCATTTTCTTCTGGCGCGACGTCAGAAGAAACGGCGAGTGAACTTGACGAGGAAATGGAATAATTGGCTCTTCCGCGACGAGGTTTTACACGAAAGAGCCAAGAATGAAGCTGTTAGATCACACCAAACGCAAAACGCAAGATGGCCAAAACAACTACAATCAAACCAATCAGATAAATAATGCTACGCATTGAGCAGTCCTTTTATAAACTTTCTGTGACCTAACGCTAAAACCATCCGGCGGGTTCCATCAAGCCTCAGATATTGTTCTCATCCGTCATTGCGCAGCAGTAAATAGAGGGCAACAATTGTCAGTACCACCCCTGCTAGTACGGCGAATGGGGGCATCCCGTTCCCCAGTGCAATTTCCCACAATATGACCCAACTGGGCGTCAAATAGGTATAGGCCATCACTTTGGCGGATGGCAGTCGAAGAGTTGCGAATTGCAATAGAACGAAAGTTGCTGACGAAGCAGCTATCGCTACATAAACAATGGTGATCCAGACAATCGATGGTAACGCGATCCAATCCGTGCCCAAAACGTCGCGCCACCCATAGATCAATAGCAGCGCCGCCCCTGCCAGTAGGGTACCAAGGGTGAACAGGACCGCGGGCTCCCCTCGGTTCAGTTTACGGACCATTGGCGTGTATAGCGCATGGCAGATACACCCTACAAAGAAGATGGCCTCGCCCCGCCCCATCTCAAAGTTTCGCAGCGCCTCTAGGTCTGCACGGAAAATGACCCAAAGCGATCCGCCCGCTCCAATGGCAAGCGCGAACGCCATGCGCGGCGTCGTTACTTGGCCCAATAACAGCCAGCCAAAGCCCGCAGCCATGACAGGTGTCAGCGTAAAGACCGCGGATGCGCTAACTGGACGGGCTGTTTTCAAGCCTTCGAACATCAGTACAAAGTATATCGCGAACAGCGCCCCTAAGACAAGATACCGCCAAGGCGCACGGGCCGCCTCGCGGTGAAATCCTGTGGTCGTCACCACTGCCACAGTGATTACCATCGCTGCAATTATGAATCGCGCTGCATTCAAGGCCGCTGGCGAGATCAGATTGGCCGACATAGAACCCAGCGAAAATGACCCTGCCACCAAAGCAGAGAACGTGAGCATTGCAAGATGCCCTTTGATATCGGGTCGCATCAAACTACACCTTTAGCGCTGTTCTTAAGAAACTTCACCAAAGCCTGCACCTTTGGCGTGCGATGAAGATCGACATGGGTCACAAGCCAAAGCGGAGAATCCCACTCGGATAGTCTAGGGTGGATTTCGATTAGTTCCGGGTTGTCTCTCGCATCCTGGAGTTTCAAAAACCCTATGCCTGCGCCGCTCAGGATCGCCTCGGTCAGCGCGTTGGAATCTAGACAACGGAATGTCATTGCATCCTTCGGAACGACTTTATGCATCCACTGAAAAAACGGGGCGCGCATTTGCATGTCGTCATGAACGACAAAGCGATGCTTTGCATATTCCTCAATGCTGGCAGGTACCCCAAACTTGTCTACATAAGATTTATGAGCGTAAAGCCCGACCTGAAGCGTGATGAAGGGCTGAACCACATTGTCGGGTTGGTCTGGTGCCAAGCCGGCCCTGATCGCGACATGTGCCTCACCATATTCAAGCCTGAACAGGCGCTCACCGGTCAGAAACCGCACAGTGATATCAGGGTTTTCCTTCTGGAATGCCACCAGAACCGGCGTCATCCACCCCACCAGTTCAATCAGCGATGTAACGACAAGCTCACCCGATATTGTATCGCCGCGCCCTTTGATCCGACTGGCCAGCTGACTGAACTGGTCATGGGTCGCCTCTGCCACCCGCAGTAAATCTTCGCCCGCCTCGGTCGCTTTGTATCCACGCGCATGACGTTGAAAAAGCTTTACCGACAGGCGCGCTTCAAGCGCATCAATGTGGCGTATCACCGTCGCGTGATGAACCCCCAACACGTCGGCGGCCCCACTTACAGTCCCCAATCTCGCAACCTGATAGGCAGTCTTGATCTCGTCCCAGTTATCCATTCCAGAGTCTCATAGCAGCACCTTGCGCCCATTGTGCAAATTTGAACACGTGCCACGCATTTCCGCAAGTTGTGTTCGTATGAGTAAAGCACATTTTAAAAGGACAGCAGCAACACGAACCGAAAGGACACTATTTCATGTCTACCCTGCGCATTGATTCATCCGCGAATACTACAGATTCTGTAACCCGCACCCTGACTGACCGCATCATCGAAACACTCGGTGATACCGATGTTACTGTGCGTGACCTGGCGCGCGAACCCCTGCCTCAAATCACCCACACATGGGCGATTGCGCGCGTCACACCCGAAGCAGACCGTTCCGACGAACAATCCGAAGCACTGGCAGAGTCCGACAAATTGGTCGCCGAACTTTTAACCGCCGACACTATTGTTATCGGCGCGCCGATCTACAACTTCAGCGTGCCAGCGTCGTTGAAGGCATGGATCGACTTGGTTGCACGCGTTGGCGTCACTTTTCGGTACACCGAGGCAGGCCCCGAAGGTTTGGTTAAAGGCAAACGCGTGATCGTCGCCATGGCATCTGGAGGTGTCCCAGCGGGATCTGAGGCCGATTTCAACACAGGCTATCTCAGAGCGGTACTAGGTTTCATGGGAATGACCGATGTGACGATCGTATCAGCCGACGCCTTGGCTACCGATCCTGAAGGCACGATTGCACGGGCCAATGATGCAGTAGACGCGCTGCCCCAAGCGGCCAAGGCCGCCTGACCCCACAAAATCGCATCGGCAACGTGGGCGGGTTGACTCTCGCCCGCCCCTTGCCTAAAGAACCCCCATTCCTCCGGAAGCATCATGTCTTCCGGTCTCTGGCGCGGCCAGAGATCGCCCCCCACCAGCGTGT
>TARA_R110002012_G_scaffold272741_1_pt1 | contig 16365 bp, 13 predicted proteins | sample TARA_R110002012 | Tara Oceans TARA_R110002012 (sample SAMEA4396515) | marine metagenome | biome: Westerlies Biome; feature: [DCM] deep chlorophyll maximum layer (ENVO:01000326); material: water (ENVO:00002006), including particulate matter (ENVO:01000060) such as... | depth 40 m
CAAGAGCGTTGTTTTCTCTACCTGGAATCGCCCATTGCCCGGGTGACAGGGCTTGATACGCCTTTCCCGCTGGTGTTGGAAAAAGAGTATCTGCCTGATCACCTGAAAATCTTTGAAGCGATTCGCGAAAGCGTTAATTTCTAACCGCTTTACGTGCCCAAGAACGCATGGAGAGAATAACAATGAGCGATTTTTTACTGCCTGATATTGGCGAAGGCATTGTCGAATGTGAAGTGGTTGAGTGGCGGGTGGCCGAGGGTGACACGATTGCCGAAGACCAGCCGATCGTTGAGGTCATGACCGATAAGGCCCTCGTGGAAATTACCGCCCACGAAGCAGGAGTGGTCACCAAGCTGTATGTGGCCCAGGGGCAGGTGGCTAAAGTGCATGCACCCCTTTACGCCTACCAGTCGGATGAGCAGGCAGAAGAGCCAAGCCCTCAAGGCAATGCAGAAAACGCCTCAAATGCTTCATCAAACGCCAGTCAACAGAGTGCTCAAGGTAAGCCTGATGGCCAGGCAGTAGCGCCTCAGGCAGTGACGAGTTCAGCCCGCGATGGTCAGCAAGGAGCGGTCGGAAAAGTACCCGCCAGCCCGGCCGTCAGACGGCTGGTCCGCGAACATTCACTTGCGCTAAATGACATTGCCGGTAGCGGAAAAGAGGGACGCGTGCTCAAGGAAGATGTGCTGGCGCACCTGGACGCTGCCTCTACGGCGTCAGCTCAACAAAGCTCTGTTTCAACGTCTGCAGTTTCAACGTCTTCATCGGCCTCAGGCTTACAGCCTGACAAGGTAGAGCCGCTGCGCGGCGTGCGGGCGGTGATGGCGAAGCGGATGGTCGAATCCGCCAGTTCAATCCCCCATTTCCACTATGGCGAAGAGATCGACGTCACTGAGTTGCTGGCGCTACGGGAGCGTTTAAAGCTAATCGCCGAGGCGCAGGGCGAACGCCTGACGCTAATGCCATTCTTCATGAAAGCGATGGCCCTGGCCGTTGCCGAAACGCCCATTCTCAATGCGCAATTAAATACCGCTGGGGATGAGCTGCACTATTACTCCCAGTGCAATATTGGCATGGCGGTCGATAGCAAGACAGGGCTGATGGTACCTAACGTCAAAGGCGTTGAGCGTTTGACCCTGCTGGAGATTGCCAGGGAGGTGGGGAGGCTCACGAATGCAGCGCGAGAAGGGCGCGTAGATCAGGCGGACCTGAAGGGCGGCACTATCAGTATCTCCAATATCGGTGCGCTGGGCGGTACTTACGCCGCTCCCATCATTAACGCCCCTGAGGCTGCCATCGTGGCGATTGGCAAATCCCAGTGGCTGCCACGGTTTGACGAACAGGGGGCCGTTCAGCGCCGTGCGATCATGACCGTCACCTGGGCAGGCGATCATCGCTTTATCGACGGCGGCACGATCGCGCGGTTCTGCAATCGTTGGAAAGCCTTTCTGGAGGAGCCGGACGCCATGCTGCTTCACTTGGCCTAGCCATTATGTCCCAGGCCCCGCTTCAGCAGTTTTATATCCCTGAAGAGCAATCGGTCTATCTGCTGAACCATCACGATGCCCGTAAACTCAAGGACTGGGTGGCGCTGTGTCAGGCACAGCTTACCCAGTTGGGGTATCAAGACATTGAGCTAATTGGCAAAGGGGCCTACGGCTTTGTGTTTGCCGGTAGTGCCCTGGAAAAGGGCAAAACCGCTCATTACGTTTTCAAGTTTTCACGTATTACCCTACCGACCCACCTGCAGGAGCGCCTTGAGGAAGAGGCGTTCATGCTCGAGCAGGTATCGCACCCGCTTATTCCTGGCTTGATCGGCTACCAACGCTCCCGTGGACAATCCATTCTTGTCATGGAGCGGGCTCCGGGCTGGAATCTGGAACAAGTGTCGCTTAAGCAGGGGCGCCTCTCACCACGCTTGATCGTACGTATAGCGGCGCAGTTGGCGGATATTCTGCTGGCGCTGCGGCGTGAAGCAGGACCTAACGCGCGACCTGTCGTGCATGGTGATATCAAGCCCTCCAATTTGGTATTCGACGCCACTAATGAAACCATCGCGTTGATTGACTGGGGCTCGTCGGTGTTTGCTCAGCTTGATGCACAGCTGCAGTTTGTCGGCGCCAATGTCATGGAGTTGATGTCGGGTAATTTGCAGCAAACCAATGCGCGTCTGGGCGATGTGTATTTTATTGGGGAGGAGCAGTTGAACGGTGCGCTCTCTTCGCCGCGCTTCGATGAGCAGGGAATGGCGGGCACGCTGTATGCCTTGGCGTCGGCGCAATCCTGCCGCTTTGGTCACCGGGCCATTCCGGCAAGTTCGCTAGGACTTCCCATGGCCTTTGCGCGTACGCTGGATAGTATGTTGGACCCCGACCCCATGGTGCGGCGCAAGGCGGGCGACTACTTTTTGAATCATATGGCGCAAATGGCCAGGGTGGTGATGATCGACTTACCTGCCCCAGTGCAGGTGCCGCTGGTGCCGGTATGGGTGCGCCCCGCTCATCAGGAAATTGATACCGTCGTGTATAGCTCGCGCAAAGCCTTTCTACGTGAAGCCAATGCGCAAGAAACGCTTAATGATGTCAACGATGTGCAGCTTGACCGTTACTACAAGCAGTTCATGCAGGGCATGGGCGAAACCGAAAAGGCCTTTTTGGCTTCGGTGAGTCGGCTGGGGAAGTATCCTGTCGTGGGCGGGCTGGCGGTGCGCTGGGAGCGGGAAGGGGTGTATATCGACTCGTCGTTGAATCTTCACGACCCCGCACTGAAGCCCGCCTTTATTGAAGCGGTCAATAACATGGTGCACCTGGCGCGCGCCATTCATCGCCAGGGCGTGTTTAAAAGCTGCCTGTTCAATGCCAGGCAAACCCTTCATCTTGAGCGCGATTTTGCCGATCAGGCATTCGTCAGTGAACCGGACATGGCGATTGGCTACGAGCTGAGTGCTGTCCCCGAACTGGAGGATCGCAGCCGTCAGCACAGTTATTTTGAAGATGGCCCCGACCCGGAAGAGCTGTTAATGCTGCCAGAGGCGATCATGCAGGTGCTTCAGCAGCTTAACGACATCCACCATACCGGTATGATTATCTTTGAAGCGCTGCCCAGGCATTTGAAGATCCATAGTTATTACCGGCTGCTGGACCCCCGCCGCGAGCAGGAATTTCAACGTCTGTTAAGCCGAATACTGGCCTCTGTCAGCCAGATTGAGGGGCTGGGGGTGTCTGGCTTCATGAAGATGCCCTACAAAGATACGCGTTTTTTCACTCACCTTGAGCGGCAGCCGGAGCACTTCTATCCCAAGGATCCTCGGGAGTATTTAAGAAAATGCTCGCTGTCTTTTTCGCACGGGTAATGCGAGGTCTATGAGCCAGGGGCGTTCGTGGCTAACCAGCTAGCCAACTGCTCGGTCAAGCGGTCGGTTGCCTGGCCAAACGCGTTGACCACATCGGGTATATCCGCACTACTGGCGCGCTCCCTAATGGCGAAGCTGGTAGACGCCAATGACGTTTGATCAGTTCCTAGCAATTGAGCGTCTAGCTGAAGGTTGACGCTGGGTGGTGTGTCATCGTACTCACTTTGAAAGTGACGCAGCTCGCTCAACAGCTGAAGATCGTGAGGAAGGCGGTCACTGCCTACATTGGCGAAAAGATCGCGTTGCTGCAGGCCAGTGATCAACTGGGCCTGAAGCATGTCCGGCGCATCTTCATGCCAGCGTACGCCTTCATACACATTCACCACATTGCCTTCGGGAAACACCACGATGCGATTGCTGCTTAGCAGGTAGCCCGCTTCAGGAGTGGCGATGCCAAGCCGGAACGGGAGGGTGTCGGCGATTGGGTCACTGCCTGCTGATGCAGCTGGTAAACGATACAGGGTGGCTGGGTCGCTCTCAGGCAGAATTGAGCAGCCCGATATTGTTAAAAAAGCGCCTAGGCCAAGGCCAATGCGTAACGATTTAATCATTATGGACTAAACTCCTCTACCTGATCGCGGCCCAGGAAAAAGTCCATGGGGCTCTCTTGCAGCTGGCGGGTAATGCGATCAAGCGTCGCAAACGTTGAGCGCAATGCAGCAAGCGCGGGGGCAATGTCGTTGGTGGTCTGCAACGTGTTTTCCACTGCCGCCGCGTTGTCGTTCACCAACTGTTCTATGCGCTGGGCAGCTCTTGCCACATCGCGGCTGGCATTTTCAGCGCTGCGCATTACTTGCTGACCCTCTTGGCCCAGCAGTTGATTCGCCTCCTGGCTAAGCGATTCGATACTTTCAAGGGTGGTCGTTGCCTGGCGTGATACATCGCCAAACAGTGCCATATTCTCGTCCAGGGCTGCCTGCTGGGAGGCAATCATATCGGTAATCTGAGCGATATTGGTCAGGATATTGCCAGCCTGTTCGCGGTTGTTATCGTCAAATAGTTCGTTGACGTTTTTCAAGATCGAATTGACGTTCTCAATCATTTCTTCGCCTTCATCAAAAAGCGTGGCAATAGGCGAAGGATCGGCATCAATGAATGGAGCATCATCATCGCTTTGCTCGCGCAGGCGAGGGCTCTCGGGGGTGCCGCCATGCAGCTGCACGGACATGCTCCCGGTAATGCTGGCAAAGGCCAGTTTCGCGCGCGTGTCGACTTTGATGGGGGCATCCTCATAAACGCGAATGCGGGCAACTACCTGCCTTGGATCATCGGGATTAAGCGTAAGCTCGGTGACATCGCCCACTTCAATGCCGTTGTATTGCACGGTACTGCCTACCGACAGACCGCTAACACTGCGCTCAAACAGAATGCGGTAAGGCTGATAGTCGCGTTCGCCTGCGGCATAGCTCATCCATAAAGCAAACAGCAGAGCGGCGGCGGCTGTTAACACTGTAAACAGGCCGATTAAAATGTGGTGCGCGCGGGTTTCCATGGGCGTCACTCCTGAGATGATGTTGAGCCTGCAGAGCGCTGGGCAGCGCGTCCACGCGGGCCGTTAAAGTAATCTTGAACCCACTCATCGTCGGTTTGGGCGACGTTATCAATGGTATCGACAACGAGTACGTGCTTTTGCGACAGCACGGCGACTCGGTCACAGGCAGCGTAAAGGGTATCGAGGTCGTGAGTGACCAAAAACACGCTGAAGCCCAGCGCATCGCGTAGCGTGACCAGCAATTGGTCGAACGCGGCGGCGCCAATAGGGTCTAGTCCTGCGGTAGGCTCATCGAGAAACAAGATATCCGGATCAAGAGCTAACGCCCTGGCAAGTGCAGCGCGCTTGATCATCCCGCCAGAGAGCGATTCGGGAAACTGCCTTGCGGCGTCAGGGGGAAGGCCCACCAGCGACAGCTTGATGCGCGCCAGGTACTCGGCCTCTTCACGGGAGAGGTTAGCGTGCTCAATCAAGGGCAGCGCCACGTTTTCCTGCAAACTGAGCGAGCTGAACAGCGCGCCTTGCTGAAACAGCACCCCAAAACGTCGTTCTACCTGGCTGCGCTGTGAATCACTTAGCTCATTCAACCGCTTGCCGAGCACCTCTACAGTGCCCTCGTCAGGTCGCTTTAAGCCCACGATACTGCGAAGTAACACTGATTTGCCGGTACCAGAACCACCCACCACGCCGAGAATTTCACCTCGGTAGAGGGTCAAGTCCAGGCCTTCATGAACGCTAGTGGAGCCAAAGCGATTAACCAGTCCTTGCACACGAATGACCGCTTCGTCGTCGTGATGGTCGTGTGAAGCGCCTTCTCTTGATTCCGTCATGCGCCCATCTCCATAAAAAATAGTGCTGCCAAGGCATCTATCAAAATCACCATGAAGATGGACTGCACGACGCTTGAGGTGGTGTGGGCACCCACCGATTGGGCGCTACCGCTGACTTTGAACCCTTCGAGACAGCCGATGACCGCAATCACGAAGGCAAACACCGGCGCCTTGCTCAAGCCAACCAGAAAGTGAGTGACCGACACGTCTTTTTGCAGAGTGGTCATGAACTGACTGACAGATATATCCAGCGAGAGGGTGGCGACTACCGCTCCGCCTACCAGGCCGCTCAGCATGCCCACAAAGGCCAGTAGGGGAAGGCTGATCAGCATTGCCATGACGCGAGGAAGCACCAGCAGCTCGATAGGGTCTAGCCCCAGTGTTTTTAGCGCATCGACCTCTTCGTTGGATTTCATCGCACCGAGCTGGGCGGTAAAGGCACTGGCGGTGCGGCCTGCCAATAAGATCGCGGCAAGCAATACCCCAAATTCGCGCAGAAACGAAAACGCAACCAGATCAATGGTGTAAACCGTTGCGCCGAAGTCTTGCAGAACAGTGGCGCCAAGAAACGCCACCACAGCGCCGACCATGAAGGTTAACAGCGCAACGATAGGCACCGCATTCAAGCCGCTTTGTTGTATATGGGCAACCGTCGCGGTTATGCGCCAGCGGCGAGGGCGGAAAACAAGGGAAGCAAACGTCGCCAGTACAAGGCCAATAAACGCTAATAATTGGCGCTGTTGAGACCACAGTGCCAGCATTTGTTGCCCCACAGTAGCGAGCGCTTCCGTTATTCGATTAGGGCGCTGTTGATTACTCTCAAGCGGTGCGTCCATCGCCTCAGCGATGCGCACCAGCAGTGCCTGTTGGGCACTAGGCAAGTCGCTAGCCCATTCGTCAATCTGCTTGGTCTTCTCAACACCCATCAGCTCGACGATCAGCGCGGCACCAGCGGTGTCCAACCCCTCAAACCCTGGTAGCGTCACTGTCTCGGGATTTAGCTTGTCGTGTTGCTGTAGGGTGCGCTTTAGTTCAGCGTAGTGGCGCAGGGTCCATTCGCCATGCAGCGAGACATTCCCACTCTCTTGAGTGATCCACTCGTTTGGCATCCGTGCTCCTCATCATTGCCTTTACATGACAGCGGAGGTCTATGATGCATTCAAACGAGCGTTAGTGAAAGATAAGTCGTGGTTCCTTAACGTGGTACACGATATCTTGGAGACAGTTCCTGCTTGATCTTGGCAGCGACTTCTTTTAATCGTGGCCCAAGATTATTGACGAGACGATCATGATCCAGACGCAGGCTGGAGCCGCCACAGTTAATCGCCATGACTTCGGCGCCATCTTCCAGAATCAACGGCATGGCCACCGCGCTGATATCGCGTTGCCAATCCTGTTCTGAAAAACAAAAGCCGTACTCGGCGTAGTCGCGCAAGCTCTGCTCAATTCCCGCCTCAAGCTGCGGCCAGTCGTTAGCGTGGAACTCAGCCAGTTCACGCATTACCTGTTGGCGACGCTCGCTGGTTAACCCACATAGCCAAGCACGGCCAATGGCAGACGTAGCAATAGGTAGCCGCGAGCCAGCATCCAGGCGAATGATCAGCGGCCCATGCCCATGGCAGGTTTCCAGATACACCATATCGCTGCGGTCAGCGCTTCCCAGGCTGACGTTGCAGTCGGTAGCGTCGGCAAAGTGCTGCAGGTGCGGACGGGCAATCTCACGAATACCCATATTGGCGAGAAACCGATAGCCCAAGGCCAACACGCCGGGCCCTAAACGGTACTTTTCCAGATGACGATTGTGCTGCAGGTAACCTAGCTGGGTCAGCGTGTAGGTTAACCGCGACACCGTTGGGCGTGGAATATGGGTGCGGTTAGAAAGCTCCGCATTCCCCAGGTACTCCTCGCCTGTGCCAAAGGCTCTCAATAGCTCTAAACCACGCGCCAGGGCGGTGACAAAATTGCGATCTTTTTCAGGTGACTGTGGCTCTTCAGCGGCAGCATCGGTCGGTTCCATCAAGCGTCTCGGCTAATCAATCATTGAAGGGCAAGTATCTCATACCTGCGCCAGGGCATTGCAAAGCGCTATTGCAGAATTTAGTCAACGCTTGACTGGCGGCGCTGCGAGGCAGCGCCGTCAGTGGAGAGTGGCTAACTGTCCAGACGCTCGATGATGGTGGCAATACCCTGGCCTACGCCAATGCACATGGTAACCAGCGCGTAGCGGCCGCCAACGGCTTCTAGCTGACGCAACGCGGTGAGCGCCAAGCGTGCCCCGGAGGCACCGAGCGGGTGGCCAATGGCGATGGCTCCGCCGTTGGCATTCAGGCGAGGGTCGTCAACGGAAAGTCCCAACTGCTGAACGCAGCCAAGTACCTGAACCGCGAAAGCTTCGTTAATTTCAATGACATCCATCTGTTCAAGCGAAAGGCCAGCCCGTGCCAGCGCTTTTTGTGAGGCGGGCACTGGACCCAGCCCCATCACACGCGGGGCAACGCCTGCTACAGCACTCGCCACAATACGGGCACGGGGGGCAATCCCAGCCTGTTCGCCAGCCGCGCGGGTACCCACGATCATTGCCGCGGCCCCGTCGTTCAAGCCAGAAGCGTTACCCGCCGTGACAACACCGTCTTCAAAGAGTGCTCCCAGTTTGGCCAGCTTCTCTTCGCTACTTTCAGGGCGAGGGTGCTCATCCTTATCCACCAATAGCGGGGGCTGTTTACGCCCCTGGGGCACTTCGACGCCTAGCAGTTCGCCGTCGTAAAAACCGTTGGCCAGCGCGTTTGCATAGCGTGCCTGAGAGCGGGCAGCAAAGGCGTCGCTGGCATCGCGGCCAATATTGAGATCATGCGCGATGTTGTCGGCCGTTTCGGGCATGCTGTGACTGCCGTACTCTTTGGCAATCCATGGGTTGGGGAAACGAGAGCCAATTACCGTATCAAACATGGGCTGATTGCGAGCGTAAGGCGACTCCGCTTTGCCCAGCACGTAAGGCGCACGCGACATGGATTCGACACCGCCTGCCAAGAACAGCTCGCCTTCGCCCAGCCTGCTGGCTCTGGCAGCATCCATGATGGCGGCTAATCCGCTACCGCACAGGCGGTTGACGGTTTGCCCAGCTACCTCGATAGGCAGCCCCGCCAACAGAGCGCCGTGACGGGCAACGTTACGCGAGTCTTCACCCGCCTGGTTGGTACAGCCTGCCAGCACTTCTTCATAGCTTTCTGGGGCGAAGGGGTTGCGTGCCACCAGCGCTTTTAATGTAAGACCCAGCAACTCGTCGGGGCGAATGGCCGCCAAGCTGCCACCATGACGACCAAAAGGCGTACGTAATCCATCGTAAATATAGGCGTCTTGCATCGTTATTCTCCTGGTTTTGTCAAGCCTAGTTTTGTCAAGCCTAGTTGTGTCATGGCTGTTGGCCCGTCAGTGAGGGGCATAGCGAGCGCGGCGCGGCGACGTAGCCACGGGCTAGGGCGGTAGCGGGGGTCGCCGGTAGCCCCCAGCAGGTTGTTCAAGATGGTCAGGATGCGCGAAGCACCGTAATGATCGCCCATACGCAGTGGGCCAAACGGGTAGCCCAGGCCAAGTTCCACCGCTCGGTCGATGGTGGCGGGGGCTGCCACCCCCTGCTGAGCAATATCGGCCCCCACATTGACGATGCAGGCAACCACGCGTTGCAGTACAAAACCGTTGCTGTCATCAAGCGTACTGACTGGTGTGCCGTCAGCCTGCATCAGGTTGGCAGCAGCGTTAATCACCTCTGGCCGGGTCATCGGTGAGGCCATCAGACTGCGGCGTTTTTCCAGCCCCGCCAACATATCCACCGCGACACACTGTTCCGCCTTCAGGCCCTGACGCAGGGCGCATTGGGTGGTGTCTTCACCAAGCGGTGTCAGCAGGCAGAGCGCTTGTGCAGAGGGGTTTTCAGCCGTTTCCAGAGACCAGCCCGCGGCCGTTACGAGGTTGGCCAGGTGGCTGGCGCTTTCAGGGTCGTCCTGACTGATCCATACCGGGCAGGGAGAGGCTGGAGAAATGGCGGGCTCATTCGGCATTTGTTGCTGACCATCCACGTAGCGATAAAACCCCTCACCGGTTTTACGTCCCAGCAAGCCTGCCGTGAGACGCTGCCGAGTTAATGGGGAAGGTCGAAAGCGGGGCTCTTCATAATATTGGTGATATACCGACTCCATTACCGCATGGGACACATCCAGACCGGTTAGATCCAGCAGGGTGAAAGGCCCCATCCGAAAGCCGCCCTGGTCGACCATGATACGGTCGATGGTGGCGGGGTCGGCTACGCTCTCGCTGAGGATCCGTAGCGCTTCAGTGCCGAAGGCGCGTCCGGCGTGATTCACGAGAAAGCCCGGCGTATCGGTGGCCTGGGCGGTAAAGTGACCCATGGCAGTGCCCAGTGCGTTGACTCGTTGGGTCACCTCGTCAGCGGTACGTAGCCCTGGAATCACTTCAACAATCTTCATTAGTGGAACGGGGTTGAAGAAGTGAAAGCCAATCACGCGCTCAGGGTGCTGGCAGGCTGCCGCAATGCCGGTTACCGAAAGTGAGGAGGTATTGGTGGCTAATACTGCCTCCTGGCTGAGGATATCTTCCAGGTCGCTGAACAGCCCTTGTTTTGCCTCAAGCTTTTCAATAATGGCTTCGACCACGATATCGCAGGGAGCAAGGGCGGCTAGTTCACTGGCTTCGATCAGCCGCTCGCTGTACTGCTGCATCTGGTTTTGGGTGATGCGCTGTTTATCGGCACTGCGCTGCCATAGGCCATTGATAAAGGTGGTGGCTTCTTTTACCGCCCCCTCCTTGGCATCAAACAGGATGACATTAAGCCCCGCCTGAGCGGCTAGCTGAGCGATACCTCGGCCCATGGCCCCGGTGCCAACAATACCCAGGGTGCTAAACGCATGAGCGGCTGCGTCGTTGGACATGGTCAAATCCTCGCTGCAAAAGTGTTTTGTTCTGCATTGCAAAATAGCATTTCGTTTATTGACTGCCATCCTAGGCTATGCAAAAGTGCCTGACAAGAGAGTGAACGGTAGTTTCGCTATGCAAAATACTGGCAGCCCTAACTGCCCGTGCGAACGCCAATCATAAAAAACCGTTGCCGCCAGGAGCCGTTATGATCCGTGATCCCGAACTGCTGAACCAGTTGGTTGATACCATTGCCCGTTTTGTCCGGGAGCGTTTGATCCCCAATGAGGCCCGTCTGGCTGAAGAAGATGCAGTGCCTCCCGAGATTCTGTCAGAAATGAAAGAGATGGGCCTGTTTGGGCTGTCGATTCCTGAAGAGTACGGCGGTTTGGGTCTCACCATGGAAGAAGAAGCCCTGGTGGCGATGGAAATCGGCAAGACCTCACCGGCATTTCGCTCGGTGTTTGGCACCAATAATGGCATTGGCGCCCAGGGTATTTTGATCGATGGCACTGAAGAGCAGAAAGCCAAATATGTGCCGCGTTTAGCCACCGGCGAGATACTAAGCTCGTTCTGTCTGACCGAGCCCGACTCAGGCTCCGATGCGGCTAGCCTGCGCACCACGGCTGTGCGTGACGGTGATCACTATATCTTGAATGGCACCAAGCGCTATATCACTAACGGCCCGGAAGCGGACCTGTTTACCGTGATGGCGCGTACCGACCCTGATAACAAGGGTGCTGGCGGTATTTCTGCGTTTATCGTTCAAGGTGATACCCCCGGCCTGGTGCGCGGGCCGGCGGATAATAAAATGGGCCAAAAGGGCGCGCATACCTGCGATATCATTTTTGATAGCTGCCGAGTCCCCGCCGAAAACATTATCGGTGGTAAAGAGGGGCAGGGATTCAAAACCGCCATGAAGGTACTAGACCGCGGTCGGCTGCATATATCAGCCGTCTGCGTGGGTGTTGCCGAGCGCCTGGTAGAAGAGTCGCTGCGCTACACCATGGAGCGTAAGCAGTTTGGTGCCGCCCTTGCCGAGCATCAGTTGGTGCAGGCGATGCTGGCAGACAGCAAGACCGAGGCGTACGCAGGCAAGACCATGGTAATGGACGCCGCACGACGCAAGGATGAGGGGGAAAACGTCTCCACACTCGCTTCCTGCTGCAAGCTGTTCTGTGCCGAAATGGTGGGCCGGGTGGCTGATCGTGCGGTGCAGGTACATGGTGGGGCAGGCTATATGTCTGAATATGCCGTTGAACGCTTCTATCGTGATGTTCGCCTGTTCCGTATTTACGAAGGAACGACCCAGATTCAGCAACTGGTGATCGCCCGGAACATGGTGCGGGAGGCGTCCTGATGGCTCTTTCGTTCCCTTACCAAGCCCCCGACGAAGATATCTTCGGCCGCCTGGCTAGTGAACTGATGGCTGAGCTGCCTGAGCGTCTGAGTACTCGCGTGCTGGAAAACGCTCGTCGGCTGGGTGACCAGCCCGCCATCGTGGATGACGCTGTTCGTTGGAGCTACGCCGAGCTGGGTCAGGAGATACAGGCAGCCTGTCACTGGTTAAGCACGCTGGACGTGCGCCCTGGTGATCGCATCATGACGGTCGGCGAGAACTGTCGTGCGCTGGTGGTTCTGCTGTTGGCCGCCAGTGAAATGGACGTATGGGTGGCGATCGTCAATTCGCGCCTCTCGGCTCAGGAAGTGGATTTGATCCAGGGTAATTGCCTGCCGCGCCGTGTCTTTTATACCTGCGAAGCCTCCCCCGAAGCGAGCCAGCACGCCGAGCGAAACGTGGCTGACCACTACCAGCACCCGCAGCTAGGCGGCCTGGCGATTTCACCGTTGTTTGCTAGCGACCCCGAACCCGTTCATGCCAGTGGCGCTGAGCAGGTAGCGGCGATGATCTACACCTCCGGCACTACCGGCACTCCAAAAGGGGTGATGCTCACTCATCGAGGCATTCTCTATATCGCGTCGATTTCCGGTGGTATGCGCCACTTAAGCGAAGGGCAGCGGGTGTATGGCGTGCTGCCGATGTCGCATGTATTTGGGCTTTCCTCGGTCTGCATGGGGTCGCTTTATAATGGCGCTTGCCTTTATACCGTGCCGCGTTTCGACGCGAGGCAACTACTGGCAACGCTTAAAGAGGAACGCATCACCGTATTGCAGGGCGTGCCTGCCATGTACGCTCGCGCCTTGGAGTACCTGAAACGCGAACAGCGTGCTTTAGAAGCGCCCGAGCTTATCTATATTTCAGCGGGCGGTTCGCCTCTGGATAGCGATACCAAAAACCGTGTGGAAGCCGCCTTTGGCTTAACGCTACATAATGGCTACGGGCTCACCGAAGCGAGCCCGACTATTAGTCAGACGCGTATCGAAGAGCGCCACGCCAGTAGCACCGTTGGTCGCGTGCTGCCACTGTTGGAGTATCGTTTGGAGCCATTGGGCAGTAGCGGCACCAGCGAAAAGGCGGGCGAGGAAATTGGTGAGCTATGGGTGCGTGGCCCCAATATCATGAAAGGCTATTTCCGCCAGCCGGAAGCTACCCGTGCCACCTTGACCGACGATGGCTGGCTCAATACCGGTGATATCGCCAAGCTGGATCACGACGACCAGCTTTATATTGTCGGGCGTAGTAAAGAGCTGATCATTCGCTCGGGTTTCAATATCTACCCCCCGGATGTGGAGGCGGTTATCAACGAACACCCCGCGGTGACCTTGACGGCGGTGGTGGGACGACAGGTGGCGGGCAATGAGGAAGTGGTGGCCTTTGTGCAGTGCGAGCCGGGAGTAGAGGTGGATATGGCGGAACTCAAAGGCTTTATTGCCGAACGGTTAGCGCCCTACAAGCGGCCTACACAAATTATCTTGATGGATGCGCTGCCCTCAACCGCCAGTGGCAAGATATTAAAAGGCCGGTTAAGAGACTTGGCCCAGGAGGAGAGTGCTTCATGAGCGAGTCTGAGAGCACTCCTTCATCGACCACGCCGCAGGCGCTGATGGGCTATCACGAGCTTTTGGGGTTACATGTGGTGGAGTGGCAGGCAGGGCGCACCGTGGTTGAGCTCACCATTGAGCCCAAGCACCTTAACCGCAGTGGCAATGTGCATGGCGGCGTGCTGACGTCGATGCTCGATAGTGCATTAAGCCTGTCGGGACTTCACTGTGATGTGCCGGGCAATATTCGTCGTGGTATGACGCTATCCCTCACCACCACGTTTGTCGGGCCAGCCAAGCAGGGCGTGCTGCGCGCCACGGGCACTCTGCGCGGGGGCGGCCAAAAAACCTACATGGGCAGCGGTGACATCGTCGACGAACAGGGCAATCTTGTTGCCATGGGCGAAGGCTCGTTTCGTCGTCGCAGCGGCAGCGAAACCTCGCAAGGTATTCCCGACCCACTGCTGGGGGAGCCTGAGGAGTGAGCCAAGCCCGCCTGCGGGTCTCCTGTTTGCTGCTGGTCACGCTGGCGACACTGATTCATTTAGTGGGTGGCAGCGTGGCGTGGCAAACCGCTGGCATTGCAGCGCTGCTGCTCTATTTAACTACCCTGGCAGGGCAGCTTACGCGGATGGCCAAGGGTCTGCTGTTCGCCGCTTTTGTACTGACGGTGCTGGCATTGTGGCGCTCACCCACTCCTGGCCAGCTACTGTTTGAGGCGAGCGGACGTTTCGCCTTTTTTGCGACCTTTGTGGTGGCGTTAAGCATGTTGCGTTTACCCGCTTATCGTTCACGCTTAGTGCGCCGGTGTGGGCAAAGTATGCTGCTTCAGCCACCCAGTCGTCGCTATCCGATTTTATCGCTTGGCTCTGCGCTATTTGGCATCATTTTGAACATTGGCGTGCTCAATCTGTTTGCCGCCATGATCGAGAAGAGCAACACCTTGAGCGCAGCTCAGGGGCGTGTCTGGGTACAAGAGGCACGTCAACGGCGCATGATGCTGGCACTGCTGCGTGGATTCTCGTTGGCGCCGTTGATTTCCCCCATGGGGATCGGGGTGGCCGTGGTGCTATCAAGCCTTACACAGGTGACCTGGCTTGGACTTGCGCCGTATATTCTGGGGGCCGCAGGGCTGCTTTTCTCGGCGGGGTGGGCGATAGATTACCTGACCGGCCCGCATCCGCCCGCCAATAATGCAAAGGTGCCGCCCTCGTTACGCCCGTTGGCGCAGTTTAGCGTGTTGCTGATAAGTATTGTGGCACTGGTGTTCACCATTGCCTGGCTGCTTGACCTACGCCTGCCCATTGCCGCGCTGTTAGGCGCGCCCAGTGCGGCGCTGATTTGGCTTGCCTGGCAGCGCCGCAGGCTTGGCTATGGTGGCTTGCCTGCCGCTTTAATGACCCTACATCGCCAACTGCCCTGGCTGCTTACTCCCAGTGCCAATGAGATAGTGGTGTTGGGTGCGGCGGGGTATCTAGGGCATGTGTGCGTTGGCTTGGTGGATACCCAGCAGCTCGCACCGCTATTGTCAGTACTGGACCCGCTGGGCACCTTGAATGCCGTTTTCGCCATGTTGATGGTGGTAGGGCTGGCGCAAGTCGGGATTAACCCCATTGTGACAGTGACGCTGTTGGTGGGTCTGTTACCGGCGCTGGCAATTGAAGGGCTTACGCCCGAGCTGATCGGGGCATCGTTAATGGTGGGGTGGGCGCTGGCGTTGATGTCCTCGCCAATGACCGCTTCGATGCTGATTCTCTCGCGCTTTACGGGCCTACCCGCCACCAGGATTGGCTACCGCTGGAATGGCCGGTTTCTGATCGCGGCGATACCGCTGCTCGCATTATGGTTTGGCAAGTCGCCGTTCTGACTCGCGGTGGCCTGGCTCGCTGATTAGCGGGTGCCTGTATCCATTCCAGACATCTGCACCTCCGGGACTTGAATAAGCGCTTGACCTTTGACAGGCGTTTTTTTATTGTTATTTGTATAAAGTAAAATATTGTTTTGCTATGCGGAACAGTAGCGCTATTCCTTCAATTGTTGGAGCACGCCTTATGAAAGTACTCGTCGCGGTAAAACGCGTCATAGATTACAACGTCAAGATTCGCGTTAAATCGGATCACTCTGACGTCGATCTGACCAACGTCAAAATGGCCATGAACCCTTTCTGCGAAATCGCCGTGGAAGAAGCAGTTCGCCTCAAGGAGAAGGGCACCGCCACCGAAGTCGTCGCCGTGACGGTAGGGCCCAAAGCCGCTCAAGAGCAGCTGCGCACCGCGCTGGCGCTGGGGGCGGATCGCGCCATTCATATTGAAACCGACGAGCGAGTTGAGTCGCTGGCCGCCGCGAAGCTGCTGGCCAAAGTTGTGGATGAAGAGCAGCCCGGCCTGGTCATTCTCGGCAAGCAGGCGATCGACACCGACAACAACCAGACCGGCCAGATGCTCGCTGCGCTGACCGGTCTGCCGCAAGGCACCTTTGCCTCGGAAGTGGCGGTCGACGGCGACAAGCTTAATGTGACCCGGGAAATTGATGGCGGTCTGCAAACCATCTCGCTAACCCTACCCGCGATTGTCACCACCGACCTGCGCCTCAATGAACCGCGCTACGCCAAGCTGCCGGACATCATGAAGGCCAAGAAAAAGCCGCTGGACGTCAAGACCCCCGCCGATTACGGCGTCGAGGTAGCGTCCAGGGTCAGCCTGGTGAAAGTGGAATCCCCCGCCGAGCGCAAGGGCGGTATCAAAGTGGCCTCGGTAGACGAG
>TARA_R110002012_G_scaffold276025_5_pt1 | contig 16306 bp, 15 predicted proteins | sample TARA_R110002012 | Tara Oceans TARA_R110002012 (sample SAMEA4396515) | marine metagenome | biome: Westerlies Biome; feature: [DCM] deep chlorophyll maximum layer (ENVO:01000326); material: water (ENVO:00002006), including particulate matter (ENVO:01000060) such as... | depth 40 m
GGTATTTGCTGAGGCGGGCTCAACGAATGCGAATAGTAAACTAACGACGATTACCGATGATGGGTCAATTATTCAGATCAATCTCGCTGGCAAAGTGCTGCAAAGGGAGCAGCTCTACCGGCCATCGGCTCAGTCAAAATTTAAGCTGGTACCTGAAGCTTCAGGCAACGGCTACATTTTTACCCGGCAGGATGCCAACAGAATTGCCATTGTAGACCAGGCTGGCAAAGTGCTCTTTGAAAAAGACTATATGTCAAGTGGAATTGCAAGCTCGCAGTTCTACGACTTTGGCGGAGGACGCAAGCTTTTCATTGTCAACGATCCTGTGCAGGCCTTCAGCTATCTGTATGACGAAAAAGGAAATCTTGTAAATTTCAGGCCTGCAGAAACCATGAACGAGGTGGCCATCGTTTTTTATGAATCGCAAGGCTTGTACAAAATTTACAAAAACTACGAGAATGAGTTCTCCATCCTTACCCTGAAAAAGTAGCGTAATTTTCTTTTCGTGTCTCCAACCTATTCTTTGATTCGGCTGTCCTTTAGGAAACATTTTTTGATATGAAGAAGGCATTGGGAATTATTGGCGTATTTGTCGCCATCGTCTGCGTAGGCATGAGTTGCGGAAAGGAAGAGATCAATTCAGCCCTGGAAGGAACAGAAACTGCTTCCGACACACTGGCGATTAAGCTGGGAGAAACCATTACTTCCGCCGCTGGTGAGCAACTCACTTTCAAGAAGCTTGTAGAAGATTCAAGGTGTCCGGCCAATACCATGTGCATATGGCAGGGTATGGTAACTGTTGAAATGCAGGCCCAGGTTGGCTCAAAAACGGAGACTTTCACCCTGACTACCAACCCACAGGAGCCAAAGACATCGGCCGTTGTGTTGGGCTACGAGGTAACATTAGTGAATGTATTCCCTTACCCGGGAACCAGCATTGAAGAAGTACAGGAGTCGGACTACTGGGTTGATGTGAAAGTAGTTAAAGTAAACAATTGAGTTGGGGAATGTTTTAGTCAGTTATATTTAATGAGAAGGCTGCCATGGGCGGCCTTCTTTTTTTTCACCCCCCGATTATCAAATTGGACTTGAGAATCCGCCATTCATGAAGTACTTTACTGTTTCATTAATGACCCACCAATGCGCAAAGCTTCTCTTTTCCTCACTTCTCTGTTCATAACTTCTTCCCTGCTTGCTTCAGGCCCCGGCAGTCAGGCGCTCGATGCTTTTGTCGCTGATCATATGGCTGAGCTTAAAGCATTTTATCTGGACAGACACCAAAGCCCCGAGCTCTCGCTGGCTGAAAAGGAAACCTCAAAAACGCTGGCTGCTGAGCTCCGTAAGCTTGGCTTTGAAGTGACAGAAAACATGGGTGGCTACGGTGTGGTGGGGGTGTTGAAAAACGGTAAAGGCCCTACAGTGTTGTATCGCACCGATATGGATGCTTTGCCCATGGTCGAAAAAACCGGCCTTGACTACGCCAGTCAGGTGGTTGTAGCTGATGGCACCGGAGGACATGTGAGCACTATGCACTCCTGCGGGCACGATATGCACATGACCGTGTGGCTTGGCACAGCCAAAGCGATGGTGGACATGAAAAGTCAATGGAAAGGAACGCTGGTGATGATCGGGCAGCCTGCTGAAGAAATTGGTGCAGGTGCCAAGCTCATGCTGGAGGCGGGATTGTATGAGAAGTTTCCGGTGCCGGATTACGGAGTAGGGCTTCACTGTAGCCCCACTATACCGACAGGTAAAGTTGGCTTTGGCAAAGGCTATACCATGGCCAACGCAGAGGCCATCAGCATCAAAGTATTTGGTCAGGGTGCCCACGGGGCTTCCCCCCACATGTCGATTGACCCGGTGGTGATGGCATCCATGCTGGTGATGGAGCTCCAGACAATTGTGAGCAGAAACCTGAACCCGCTCGACAACGCCGTTGTGTCGGTGGGAGTGATTAAGGGCGGCACCAAATACAATATTATACCCGACGAAGTGACCCTGGAACTCACCGTAAGAACTTTCACCGAAGAAGTAAGGTTGAAAATTCACCAGAGAATCAAAGAAATAGCCAGGGGGGTGGCGATCTCAGCCGGACTTCCTGAAGACAAATACCCAGAGGTAATCATCCCCGAGACTTTCACCCCAGCCAACTTCAACAATGAAGCTTTAGTAGATCGGCTGTTAGCCTCCGCTGTTAAGGCCATTGGCATTGGCAACGTGGTGGAGGCCGAACCGCAAATGGTGGCCGAGGACTTTTCGAGGTATGGAAAAACCACACACAAGGTGCCTACAACTTTGTTTTGGCTGGGCACGGTGCCTCCTGAAAGAACAGCGAAAGTGGCAAAAGGTGAAATGTCATTGCCCGGCCTTCATTCTCCATTTTACTACCCAGCCATCGAAACATCGATAGTAACGGGCGTGAAGGTAACCAGCACTGGCCTGCTTGATTTGTTCAAAGGCGGGAAATAGCAGAGCTATTCAAGCTGAAGCCGTTTGACGCCGGCATTGAACCGGAGGTATCGCTTTTCTCCGTCCCTTTCGATGGCAACCACGTTTTCCTGATCACTGAATAGCTCGACCAGCAGGGCATTTTCCACCACGTCAATCGACGTCCCCTCTACAATGAAGTACGACCAAACAGTATCATTTTCGGCACTACCGCTTACCCATTTCAGTGCAAGCTCGTTTCCCTGCTGAGTGATGAAATGCATCTTTGCTTTGATGTAGCTGGCAACAAGCGCCTCCGATTTTTTGATGTCGCCATCAGTTCGCAGCGAAACACTTTCTCCTGAAAAATCTCTGATAGCATCCTCCAGGTCAGTATTAAAAAGCCTGCAGCTTACCTCCCAGGTATCGTTGCCTGAATACGTCACGTTGGTTACCGACACGTAGAGACCGTGGTCGGCCCCAAAAAAACCTATGATGAAAATTAGCACTTGCACATTACAAGGTAGCACAAAAAATATACTCTGGGATCAAGCAATATTTCTGGGGATTAATTCTTTTGACAAGAGCATTATGTCATTACATAAAGAAGCAAAAGATCCAAGCCTAACCCGGCCGGGCGAGACGCATTGAACCAGTTTTGCTTCTTTATTGTCTATCATTCGCCAAATGTTACAGCGTTATTTAAGCGTCTTACTCCCCAGATTTTCCGCTTGATCCATACTCTGCGCCTGGCTAACGGTGCTTAGCCAATGGAATAAAAAAAAGCAATCCCGTCACAAAGACGGGACTGCTCACAACCATCATCCCAAAAAAATTATTACTCAACCAGCACTTTCCTCACCGGTTTCGCTGGCTCAGCCATTTTGTTGAGCTGGAGTTGCAGGACTCCATTTTTGTACTCAGCGTGTACTTTTTCTTCGTTTACATCCTCAGGCAAGGAAAAGGATCGCTTGAAGTTGGTTTGAAAAAACTCTCTTCTGGTGTAGTTGGGTTTTTTCTCTTCATTCTCTTCCTTACGTTCAGATGTCACTGTCAGCATTCCCTTTTCAATGGAAACCCTGAAATCATCTTTTTTGAAACCGGGTGCAGCCATTTCTATTTCATAGCCTTTTTCGGTTTCCTTAATGTTCACGGCGGGCAACAACGGTCTTTGCAGGAAATCATCCCCAAAGAATTTCTCTGTGTCCCACAGATCAGTCAGCAGCGAGTCTATCATTGGCAGGCTGCCATTTCTTTTGACGAGTGTCATAGCTACCTCCTTGCGTTAATGTTATACCCGAAAGTCGCACCAAAACCTTGCCCCTGAAATGATTTAGAACAGCAGGCTTCTATGATTTTCCTCATACCTGTCTTACAGATATTGCGGCAATCAGCAAATCGATTTGTGGCTAAATACCAGCACGAAAGGTGCCTGTTTGGTGAATTTTTCTTATATTTTCTACATATATGAAAAATAACAAAACCTCAGGGTGCCAACACCGTAAAAAGAGGACATAAACGGAGTTACAACGTCTTTTAAGTCAATACACTACCGATCATGAAGGGAACACATCTTGGAGAATTTGAAGAATTGATATTGCTCACGGTTGCTTTGCTCAATGAAGAAGCCTACGGAGTTGCCATACAAAAAGAGATCAGGAAAAAAGCTGGCAGAAGTGTGGCCATCAGTGCGATACACAGTGCGTTGAATCGTCTTGATTCGAAAGGCTTTGTGGAGTCCGCTTTTGGCGAGGCCACTCCCGAACGAGGCGGTAAACGAAAGCGTATTTTTAAAGTAACAGCCTTCGGCATCAAGTCGCTGGAGCAGGCCAAGGAGCTAAGAGAAAGCTACTGGACGGAAATTCCTCAGCTCTCAATTGAGGGGATGTAAAATTTGAACAATGCCTACCCTGATAAAAAAGGACAACAGAGAGAATAAAAGACCTGAGCCGCCGGCCTGGGCCACTGGCTTCTTGCATTGGTATTGCCGGGAGGAGCTGGCGGAAGAAATAGAAGGAGACATCAGGGAAATATTTGAAGAGACGGCCGGTGAAAAAAACAGCAGACTGGCCTCGCTGCAGTATGTGTGGCATGTGCTCAAGTTTTGTCAGCCCTTTGCCTGGAAAAAAAAGAACAACAAATACAATCAAACTCAATTTAATAATTGGACTATGCTTAAGAATTACATCATTATCGCCTACAGGAGCCTCCTCAAGAAGGTTGGCTACTCGCTGGTGAACATCTTCGGTCTGGCGGTAGGCATCACTGTCTGCCTGCTCATTGTCATTTTTGTACAATACGAACTCTCCTTCGATAATTTTCAGAAAGACGATGTGTACAGGATCGCCCTCAAAAGAGTATACCCCGAAAGAGAGGTGAACTACGCCTTCATTCCCCACTCCATTGGCCCTCAGCTAAAAGAGGATTTCCCTGAAGTGATCCAATCTGCTAACCTGCTAAAGGCGTTTGCTCCCATTGTGGTGCGTTACAACGACAACTACTTTTATGAAGAAAATATACTTTTCGCAGACAGCACGCTGTTTGAGGTGTTGGAGATTCCGTTGATTGAAGGCGACGCCGAAACTGCCCTGAAAGAGCCCAACAGTCTGCTCATTACCGAATCCATGGCCAAAAAATACTTCGGGGATGAGTCGCCTATGGGCAAAAGCATGGAAACCGGACAAGGTAATTTTATTGTGAGGGCCGTGGCCAAAGACTACCCAGGCAACTCCCACATGGCATTTGACTTCATCGGGTCGATGAGCACCTTCCCGTTCATTGCACAGCCCAATTGGATCGGCTTTGATGTGCTTACCTACCTCAAGCTACAACCAGGCGCCAATCCGGCCACCCTCGAAAAACAGTTTCCTGAGTTTGTGAAAAAATACGCTGCCGGGCCCATTCAGCAGCGCAATGGCATTTCTTACGACGAATACATCGCTGCGGGCAATGGTTACATCTACACACTTCAACCATTGAAGGATATTTACCTCCATTCTAACCTTGAAGGAGAAATAAAGGCCAACGGCAATATCACTTACGTATATATTTTCATTTCAGCGGCCATTTTCATCCTGCTTATTGCCTGCATCAACTTCATGAACCTATCCACTGCCCGCTCCACCGAGAGAGCAAAGGAAGTGGGGATTAGAAAAGTGCTTGGATCGGTAAGAAATCAGCTGATAGGCCAGTTTATTACCGAATCGATTCTGCTTACCCTGATCAGCTTTGTGCTTGCCATGGTAGCGCTGATATTTATCCTGCCTTTCTTTGCCGATGTATCGCACAGGGCACTCACATTAAATTTCCTGCTGGCACCCGCAACCATTACAGTGATCGTTTTGGTCATTTTCTGCATTGGCTTCCTCGCTGGTGTGTACCCTGCCTTTGTGTTGTCTTCCTTTCAACCCGCAGCAGTGCTCAAAGGGAAGATGCAAACATCAAAGTATGGCGTTTTTCTTCGCAACGGCCTCGTCGTTTTCCAGTTTGCTATCTCCATCGGCTTGATTTCCTGCACCATGATCATCTTCAACCAAATGAGTTTCATGCTCAATAAGTCTCTGGGCTTTGAAAAAGATCATGTGGTGGTGATTGAAAGTGCATTCAATGTCAACAGAGACAATTTTCAGAACCCCGATGCCGATGTGTTTCAAATCAGAAGCCGCTACGAAACCTTTGAGAACGAGATCAAAAAGGTGCCTGGAGTGAAAAATGCCACCTACACCTCGGCTATGCCAGGCGACGTAATGCCCGGGTTCATAGTGAGAGTGCCCGGTAGTGGCGAAAAAGAAAGCATGGTAGCGAGAGGACTTTCGGTAGATGAGAGCTTCTTCGAAACAATGCAGATCGAGCTTTTGGAAGGACGACTGTTCTCGAAGAGCTTCAACGATTCACTATCTATGATACTTGCGGCCTCCACCGTAGCCAAGCTTGGATTGGAAGACCCCATAGGCAAGAAAATAATCAATGTGAATAACGGCGGCGACACCGATATTACCTATACCATTATCGGAGTCGTCAATGACTTCCATTTTCAGTCGTTGCATGTTGGGCTGGAGCCTGTGGCCATTATTCACGTTAACTCCCCCAATACTTTCATTAACAAAATGGTGGTAAAGGTTGATCCTTCCGAGCTAAAGGCTTCTTTGGCCGGTGTGGAGGCAACATGGAACCAGTTTACGAAAGACACACCGCTGCGCTACTACTATCTGGACGAAAACCTGAAGCGCTTCTATGACGCAGAGAAAACCAGTGGCGATATGTTTACCATTTTCACATCGCTGGCCATCATGATCGCTTGTATTGGCCTGTTTGGACTGGCAGCTTACACGGCAGGTCAAAAACGGAAGGAGATTGGCGTACGTAAAGTGATGGGCGCTTCCATCTTCAATATCGTGCTGCTGCTGAGCAGGGACTTTACGAAACTTATCCTGATTGCCGTGCTTGTGGCAGTGCCAGCCGCATGGTGGGGCATGGACAAGTGGCTGGATAATTTTGCCTACCGCATCGACATCAGCGTGTGGACATTCCTCCTCGCAGCCCTCACTGCTGTAGTCATTGGCTGGTTAACCGTTGGCTATCAGTCGTTCACAGCCGCCAGCGTGAACCCGGTGAAGTCGCTGAGGTCAGAATAAAACTAATTTGAAAGCAGACAAGAGAAAGCTGTCCAAAACGGATGGCTTTTTCTATTTCATGCCCGACCGGAAAATTCTTGCTCTAGCCCGGGTGAAGGCCAATAACCAGGCTGTAGGCATTGTCTTCCTGAACGACCTTAAAATTGAGCTGATGCCTGTTGCAAATGGCTTTGATAATGGATGCTCCTACTCCCAGCCCCCTGATAGAAATAAAATCGGCACCCTCATGAGACAACTCACCGACCTCACGGGTGCTGTTAGTAACTTTTAACTCCCTCGGGGTCAGTTTCACTTCAATAAAGCCATTCTTGATGTTGTGACGAATACTGTTCGAAATGATGTTGTTCAGCAGCGTGTCTATTAGTTGCGGATGGATATCCAGCATCACGTTCGGCACAATGTCGGCCTTCAGGCTAATCTTCTTCAGCTTGATCAGCTCCTCGGTTTGCTCAAGTTTCGAGGCCAGCGTGGCTGAAAAGTCGATATGACCCATTTGATTAAACTGCCCCAGCTCTATTCTTTTCAGGAAAATGAGGGTTTTCTCAAACTCGCTGATACTTAGAATAGTATTACGAATAGCCACCAGGCTCCTTAGTTGGTCTTCGCTCAGGCTCTGGTCCTGAATGAGCAGGTCGATCTTTCCATTGACCACCGCAAGGGGTGTTTGCAGTTCGTGGGTAAGGTAGGAGGTGAAATCCTTCAACTCGTCGTACTCACTCTGAAGTCGGCTTGTTATTTCACGAAGGGTGGCGTCAAGCATCTGAAACTCTTTCACGCTGCTTGGCGCACTCACGTATTCACTTGAGCCATCGAGGTTAAACCGGGTCAGATTACTGAGTATTCCATGGAAAGGCATCCATATCTTCCGAAAGAAGTAAACATTAAGAAAGGAGATCACCACGGCCATTAAAAGGCAAGTAATAACGATGGTAGTGATGACCGACTGGAGTACCTCGTCGTTATCAACCTCTGCTGTGCGTGCCCACACCATGTAGTTCCTGCCATTTGTGCTGTACTGAAACCGCAGTTGGCGATACAGTATGGATTCGTCAAGCTTAGGATTATTAATAATTGTATCAGAGAAGACATCCGTTACAGGCAGGTGCAAAGCGTCCTCTTCTTCTATTTCGTAAATGTCGGCAAATGCATGCTCAATAAATGGGCTCTCTCCTTTGTAGTTGTCCAGCAGGTCAATGATATACTGCTTTCTTATTTTCAGCACCTCATCTTCGTTCGTCTCGAGCACCGACTCAATGGACTGGTAAAAAATACCACCACCAAGAGCAACCACTATGATAATGGCGGGGAGATTAAAGATGAGTTCTTTTACGACCAGCCTCATGCCACTTCAAACCGGTATCCGATACCGTGAACGTTTTTGATGTTGTCCGTGGCTCCTGCATTCATTAATTTCTTTCGCAGGTTCTTCACATGTGTGTATATGTAGTCGTAGTTATCGGAAAACTCAATACTTATACCCCATAGGTGAGCGGCCAGGCTCTCTTTTGTGATCAGGCGGTTTTTGTTTGACATGAGGTAAAGCAGCATCTCAAATTCCTTTTTGGTCAACTCAAGCTCCACATCGTGCACAAACGCCTTGAACTCATTGGGGTAGACCGAGATAGACTCCGAAACCACCTGATGACGGTTGTCGCCTAACTTTCGTCTCAGCACGGACCTGATCCGGGCATTCAGCTCATGCAGGTCGAAAGGCTTGGTGAGGTAGTCATCCGCTCCGAGGTCCAGCGACTGCACTTTATCCTCGGTCATGTTGTGCGACGAGATGATGATGATGCCCGTTTTTTGCTGTTTTGACTTGATGAGATTGATGAGGGAGTTGCCACTGCCGTCGGGTAGGTTGATGTCGATCAGGCACACATCGTAGTTCTCGTTCTTTATTTCCTGCTGCGCCGACCGATAGGTCTCCACTGCCACCACCACATACTTCTCCTCTTCCAGGAAAGTCCTGATTGCTTTTAGTAATTGGTATTCGTCTTCTACAAGAAGTAGCCTTACTTCCTTCATTTCGACTTTTGACATTGAACGATACAATTTACTAGAAATCGTTATTTACTAAGCCAGCCCGGGCGATTAAGTTGCCAGGCTATCTCGCTGCTGCAACTAAAAGAAGCCCTCAACCAAATGTCAACTTTGTATTTTGCAAGCCCCGGCAGCCCTGGGCTGCATCCCCCAATGGCCGCCACCCGGGCCTGCAAACAACCAACTGAAAGAATAAAACAAGTGATGAGTATCACTCCTTTACAGGAAACCTGTTAAACGCAAAAAATCATCATTCAACCTTCAACTCTTTTGCGATAACCCATTCTTTCGACACCACAAATTTCACCTATGATTTCTGAAGTATTTTGGGAGCAATCCTGAAGTTTTCCTGAACATTTAGTGACAAAACATTCATTTATCGCAATCATTCAGTATAATCCGCAGAGTCGCTCAGTATAATCCGGACAATCAGGGGATTGAGGAGCAAAAGAGCCTGCCACCACCCAAGTCAATCCGCATACTCCTACCGCACACCTTGGCCAGATAAAAACCCCAGCAAACGGATTGGATGAATGAGTTGAAAAATATATGTTTATTCTAGAGGTTTGGAATAAAAACCCGGATCAAAAATCCCTATCTTTCTATAGTGGGGATGACTCTAAGTCTGAGTTGGGATTTGGGGCTGGATACTGGTTAAATGTCAAAATGAAGAAAGGCGTTGTTGTCGACAAGGAGTCTAGTTCGATAAAGTATTATGAGGAGGAAACACTCCTATTTGGTTTCGAGTTTTCTGACATCCTTGCGATCGGAGAAGTAACAACTAATCAAGTGCCATTTACCGATGATCACTTTCTTTTGTTCATAACCAAAAATAAATCATGGAACCCCATTCCAACTGATGCAAATGGTTTTGATATATTGACAGATTATGTTGGCTCTAAACTAAATATCGTTTCATTTATCCAACTTGCGAATCGGACAGATTTCAAATCAAGAATTGTTTACCCAAAAAACCTTGAGGGAAAGGAATTCATAAAGCTAGAGCCAATACCTTCTGAAAATTTGATTGATAAAGTTAGTTTCTGGCTTGGGTTGAAGGACAAATATAGGATAGTCGCTATTTCTGAGGTACATGATAAACTTAATAACAAATAGAAACGGTGAAAAGGCATTGAACATAAATGCTACAGCGAATAGGGCCTCATCGCTGACGAATAGTGGCTGGCTTGGAGTCCCCGCCACAAAATATAATTTTATCAGTTGAGTGGCTTGATGCTATCAGGAGCTGAACTGCAATAAAAACCCCCACGCCCTCATTTTACCAAGGTTAGCCACAATAAATCTGCATAGTGTTAAAGTCCCGTATACCAAGCTATTTCTTCGCCAAATATCCGTGGCTCTACTACTTCAAAACAGCTGGAATGGCTTTGATTTTTGTTGCACGGATGTCGGGTATTTTCTTTGGGGTGTACATCCTGACAAAAGATGGGTCGACGAAAATGCTTCTTTGGACGTTTGGCTGGACAATTGGCGGCATCTTGACGTTTTTTCTTTCTTTTTGGTGGAAACTCGGGATACAAAAGATCGAATTATCAGACCTAGGGATTAAAATAACAAAGAGACTTGGCCAGATACGATTTTCCAAGCTCATTAGATCAAGTAAAATCACCTCACTTCATATTGAGAAATTTGAACCTATCAACCCATTTACAGGTAAGCAAATGAAAGTTGCAGCCAGTTTGGGTTGGCTCGTAATTAGCAATGCCCCTCATTACTTCATCCATTCTTTCTTGTACAAAATCAATGACCTCAATGAATTCATCGCAGAATGGAAACTGAAAAATAGCTATTCAACACATTCGGACACGGCAATTCATATGGAATCTTAATTTATGTCGAATCCTTTCGAACCTTTGAATTCTAGCAAACGTTTTGTACCTTTGAAGCATCAATCCCTCGCACGCCTCTGACTCAAGCGCAATTTGCGAGGCTTTTTTTTGCCCTCTCCTCAATAGTTTAGGTAATTGAAATACACTAAGAAGCCATTTACTGTTGATCAACATATTGAGCTTCTGCGAGCTCGAAAATTAATAATCGATGATGAAGAAAGGGCTAAGAAATACTTGGCCAATATCGGATACTTCAGGCTTTCCGGCTATATGTACCACCTTCAATCAGTAGATGGTGAACATAATTTCAAGGAAGGAATAAAATTTGGTGATATTATCCTCCATTACCAATTCGACAAAAAGCTTAGGTCTTTATTTCTCGAATATCTTGAAAGAATAGAAATAGCTTTGAGAGCTAGACTCACAGATAGATATTCAAATTCTCATGGATTTTATTGGTACACAGATAAGTCCCTATTCGAAGACCAAGGTATCTACAACTCAATAAATCAGGAAATCAGAGACCACTTCTCAGACCCTCAGGAAAGATTCTTAAAAGCTTTCAAGAACAAGTACACTTCGGAGTCATTGCCTCCGTCAAATATGGCATTGGAAATCCTGACGTTAGGAAAACTGTCCAGACTATATCGAGGATTGAAAAATCAAAGTGAAAAAGTGCAAATTGCAGACGATTTTCAATTACCCTCAACAATTCTTTCCTCTTGGTTAGTATACCTCACAAACGTAAGAAACATTTGTGCCCACCATTCACGGCTCTGGAACAAAAAAGTCACGGCAGACCGACCCACTATTCCGACTAGAAGAAAATATCAGTTCAAAGGAGAAATACCTACAGATTTCAATACTACTGTTTATGGGATTGCCGCAATGATTGATAGGCTACTTACTGCGACAAATCCTAGCAATCACTTCATCAACAAATTAGTAAAGCTCATAGATGACAATCCTACTATCAATACGTTGTCAATGGGCTTCCCAAGTAACTGGAGAACAGAGCCAGCTTGGGCAAAGTAAAAAGTGGCTAACACATCAGTAAAATGAATGGCGGCTTCATCGGTTGTAAAAGGTCAGTTGGCTTGGATTGTCCCCAAATAGTTTAATTTTATAATTGCCCAACCTTGGCTGAAGCTTCGGTTGGCAAAGCGTGGCTAAGATGTAGTGAAAGCGGAGCTGCATAAAACTCCCACACTCATTTTAGGCAGGCGTTGTGGTGAAAAGCGTGACGGATAGATCGACATGACGCATAAAGAAATGAGGCAAAAAATGGACGAGGCAATTAAGGAAATTGTCATTCCTTTTTTGCGAGCCAAAGACTTCAAAGGCTCTTACCCAAACTTTAGACGGGAGAACGGAGATCAGCTGAACCTGCTAGTATTTCAATTCAGTATGTATGCACCAAGATTTGTCGTAGAAATTTCCAATTGTCCAGCAAATGGATACACAACCAGTTGGGGTACGTCACTTAAACCTTCAGAGTGTCGGGTTCATTATATGGCAGAACGACTGAGGATTGGCAGCATCAAAGCCAAGACAGACTATTGGTATAAATTCGAGCAGATGTTGATATTCGGAAGCGTATTCAAGAAGAGAGCAACTGAACTGCTCGACAACTGGAATGAAGCGGAAGAATGGTGGAAACAGAACCCATTTCGAGCGAATTAAAGATCACCACAACACAGCGGTAAAATGAATGTGGGCTTCGTCGGTTAGTAAAGGTCTGTTGGCTTGGATTGTCCGCCACAAAGTAAAATTTATCAATTGAGTGGCTAAGTGCTAGCGAGAGCTGAACTGCATTAAAAACCCCAACGCACGAGCCGGTCGTTGTGATCCATTGACTGCAAACCGGAAGTTCTCTAACTTTATCACATGGCAACTGAGGAAAAACTAAGAAAAACGATCCTCAACAAGATCAAGAAACTTTCGGACGACAAACTTCCGAGCCTGGATGCCTATCTCTCTGATTTGGAGTCGCACTTACCGACTGACAAATCGCCATTATCTTTCAGCGGAATTTTTAAAGAACTCGAATTAACCGAACTAACTTCTGACCTCCATAAATCAAGAGAAGATCATAATACAGACCCATGAATCTTCTAAACTTCTTAATCTTTCTTTTCTTTCTCAATACAGCACTCGGTATAGTTTATAGTATTTGGACACATCGAATTTTGAAGGTAAATGGCCTGCGAATTGAGCGAAAGAGTATTCGAATGGCTTACACAACGAAAGAACTTTCTCAACTCTTCAAACAGACAGACTCGAAAAAACTACATACTGAAATTCAAAGATTAATCCTTTTGAACAAAATCAGCACATGGAGTTCGGGGATTTACATTGCAGTCTTTCTAATTATAGCTCTAATTGCCTATGTGCTTTAAGCTCTCCAACACAACGCAAACATGAATGTGGGCTTCATCGGTTGTCGTTAGTTGGTTGCCTTGGAATCTCCGCCACAAATCAAAATTTATCGTCGGCTTTCCTTGGTAAGCTATATAAAACACCTACAATCTTTCTAGCGACTAATACCAAACACACCCCAAAACCATCAACCCTTCTCCCATTATCTTTGGATCAGATATTTCACCATGGGAAACTAAAAAAATCGAGCTATTTTCGAACTGAACTATTTTAATAAGCATCCGTCATTCTTAGTACTCCCACGCACATAAAGACCTCCATTGCGGTTTTGCCCTTCGTTAACATGAGTGCCGATGGCGAGAACGAATACTTCTGCGATGGCATCACCGAAGAGATCATTAATGCACTGGCCAGGGTCACAGAGCTGAAGGTTACTTCCCGCACTTCCAGCTTCTATTTTAAGCATCACAAAGCATCCATTCAGGAGATAGGCGAAAAGCTGAATGTATCGGCAATACTGGAAGGAAGTGTGCGTGTGGGTGGCAATATGCTGAGGATCACAGCGCAGCTGATCGAAGTAGCGACGGATTCACATTTCTGGTCACAGACCTGGGACAGAAAGCTGGAAAACATCTTTGAGATACAGGACGAGATCAGCCTCCACATTGCAGATAGGCTCAGGGAACAGTTTGGTCATATGGAAATTGGCGACCACCTGGCGAAGTCACCCACTCAAAACCTCAATGCCTATGAGCTACTGCTCAAAGGTAAATACCTGTTTAACCGCTGGAACCCGGAGGATGTAAACAAAGCAATCGGGCTCTTCGAACAGGCTATTGAGCAGGATCCTGATTTGCTGGACGCTCATATGGGGTTGTCGGATGCCTATGGATTTCTGGCAACAGCGGGCTTTGCTCCGAGGGAGGCCTCCTGGAAGAAGGCTTTTGAGCACATGAAGGTTGTGGAGCGAATTAATCCGAACCACGCCCCACTCAACTATCAGCTTGCCAATCATGCCTTTTTTACGGAAGCAGATTACAATAAAGCTTTCAAATACACCCTGAAAAGCATCGAGTCGAGGCCCACCTACCCTGAGGGACAGCAGTTCATGGCTTTCCTGTACCTGCTTAAAAACGACACAACAAAAGCGAATGAGCACCTGCAATATGTGCGCTCCGTCGACCCGCTTAACCAGGAAACGCTGTTCTATCAGGCCTACTACTTTTACCGAACGGAGGATTTTGAGAAAGCGGCAGCCATCTGCCAACAGTTGCTGAAAACAAACCCCAAAAACCTGCCGGCATACATCGTTCATTGCTATAGCTTGTTTCATCTGAAGCGGATGGATCAGGTGATTGAAGAAACTGCTAACATGCCGGATGAAATCATGATACCCGACGAAAGAGCAGGCATCAACGCATTGGCGTACCTAATGAAGGGGGATAGCAAAAATGCTGAACCTTATGTCAATCAGGTGATGGTCAGATCCAACGAAAACGCCTCTTTTCAGGCAGATGCCTATGCTTTCTGGATCTATGCACGCCAGTCCAAAGCAGATGAGGCCTTTGCCATCGTCGAAAAGTTATTCACACATCAGTCGTCCATATTGCTCCTCAATTATTATGATCCGTTAGCGAAGAATCTCCGAGGGGATGAGCGATTCCGGCGGTATGCCGATCGGATTTATCCGGACTTGACACATAAGGAGCCAACCCCAAAGACCAATACATCGCAATTGGATGAGGCCACGGCCGCCGCTTATGAGGAAAAGCTGATGGCATTCGTCAATGATGAGTTGCCTTATCTGAATCCCTCACTCAGCCTGAGGTCGCTGGCCGAGCAAATCGAGATGCATCCCAATCAGCTATCGTGGCTGCTCAATGAGAAAATCTGCAAAAACTTCAACGAATTCATCAACGACTATCGGATCGGGCATTTCAAAAAGCTGGCGGTAGATCCGGCCAACTCACATATTTCACTGGTTGGGCTGGCCTTCGAAAGTGGATTTAATTCCAAAACGGTCTTCAATACCTACTTCAAAAAAGCAGAAGGAATGACTCCGAGCGCCTTCCTGAAGCACCATTCATAGCCAAATAAGTTCCGTTTTATAATTCCGAACCTATCGCCATTGATTCGGAACACTTGCCCTTGCGGTTTGCTTTTTCTTTGCTTCATCATTAAAAACTCAAAAGCATGAACGCAAATCAAATGAAAGCTATCGTCGCCAGCGGATACGGGACACCGGAAGTGTTAAAATTCATCTCTGTAGAAAAGCCGGCACCTGGCCCGAAGGATGTACTGATCAAGGTAATAGCCTCTGCCGCCACTACAGCAGATACCATGATGCTCACTGGCAAACCTTATATCGCCAGGTTATTCGTCGGCCTGACAAAACCGAAGCATCCCATACCAGGCACCGGGTTTGCCGGAGTGGTTGAAGCCGTCGGCAGTGAGGTCACCCAGTTCGCTGTGGGCGACGAGGTGTTCGGTGAAACAACCCTTGGCTTCAGCACTAATGCCGAGTACGTAGTGGTTCCCGCCAATGGAGTAGTTCTCCCCAAACCAGCCTCCCTGCCCTTCGCTGAGGCCGCCAGCTATTGCGACGGTCATTTAACCTCCTACAATTTTCTTAAGCGGATAGCACAGGTACAGCCTGGTCAGCGGGTGTTGGTCAACGGAGCTGCCGGCAGCCTGGGCACATCAGCCATACAAATTGCCAAATACCTGGGGGCTCACGTGACGGGAGTGTGCAGCAGCAAAAACACAGGGTTGGTAAAATCGCTGGGTGCCGATGAGGTCATCGACTATCAAAAACAGGATTTCACCCGGTTGACTGCTCAGTATGACGTCATTTTTGACACAGTCGGAAAGACTCCATTTACCAAAGCCAAACAGGCACTGGCTGAACCAGGCATGTACATGTCGCCAGTGCTCCGGTTTTCGCTGCTCATGCAAATGATTACCTCCTCGCTCTTT
>TARA_R110002012_G_scaffold124377_1_pt1 | contig 16289 bp, 15 predicted proteins | sample TARA_R110002012 | Tara Oceans TARA_R110002012 (sample SAMEA4396515) | marine metagenome | biome: Westerlies Biome; feature: [DCM] deep chlorophyll maximum layer (ENVO:01000326); material: water (ENVO:00002006), including particulate matter (ENVO:01000060) such as... | depth 40 m
AGTCAAAGTTCCTGAAAGATTTCCCGTCTGGGAGAAAACAGATGCTGAGATCAAAAAGCCGGAAAGAAAAATTACAGCGGTTAAAGCTAGTTTCATGTGTTGCCTATGGGTTAACAGGCACAAAAATAGAATTTAATTATAATTAATCTAAATAAGAATTGAGAAAATCTCCTGTTAGTTTAAATTTTGGAATTAGGATTGTTATAATCGGTTGATTTTTAAAAGTTTAGGTTTTTGAACATTTGAAAAATCAAAATAAAAACTATTGTGGAAGTAGAGAGGGTGCCGGGGAGGCAAAGCATTGATGAAAAGACTTCTGTTCGTAGCAAGCCTATTTCAGAAAATGATTTTAAGATAATGCTTGTCGATCGCAAGCTGGAAGAAATATTATATAAAGAAAGTAAAAACCATGAAAGCGAGCTTTTAAAAGTATACCCCACAGAAGCATGATCATTCCATTGGGGAGGTTCCATATGAACTTAAAAAACAACTGGTATCATATGAAATTTTACAGCGCTATTACGATCAACAACATTGACAAGCACAAGGTAATTGGTAAGCCAATCTACCAGATCGAAGACGATACAGTATGGCATGCAGGAAGAAACCGAGTAAGCGGGCCATCCCGTTTTTAGAAGGTGAAACAATTCGACAGCGTGAAACCTGAGCTTTGGAAAGTACGTGAACCTGAAGGGAAAAAGGTTGTCCAATGAGCTCAGCTAGATTGGAAATTCTCATTCTCTCTTGTACCAGAAGGTGTATGGTAGCTTTCAGAAATTGTAAATAAGGATTAAGTTGAATTTATGAATACATACATACAACAGCACCCTCTCTCTTTTTGCTTTTTCGTAATGCCCTGAAAATGCGCTGGCTTTCACTTTTCAGTTTTTATCAATTTTAATTGATTTTATTGCCGTTTTGAGTTCTTAAGATCATTCCTGAGTTTTTCGCAGGGATACACTTTCTCAATAGATTTCTAAAGTATATTAGAATATTATAAGCTAACTTGAGTGTAAATAATATTCTCATATGACTGAGGTAAACTGCCTATTGATTGATGATGATCCAGATGACAGGGAATTCTTTAAAATTGCCCTTTTCAAAGTGCCTTTTTATGTTAATTTATATTCTGCTCCAGATGGACTTTGCGGACTGGATATATTGAATAGAGCGAGGAATAAGCCACAGTACATTTTTTTAGATTTGAATATGCCATTACTCTCTGGTAAAGAACTCCTTTCCAAAATTAGGCAGCTCAAAGACTACAATGCTATACCTATTATTATTTTATCTACTTCATCTTTTCACACAGACATCGAAGAATGTCAAAAACTAGGAGCATCACATTTTTTAACCAAGGTATTTAACATTCAGTTACTTACTGATATAATTACAAAATTGGTTTCAGGAGCAGAAATGCCTTATGTTTTAAATTTTCAGAAATGAAGGACCATTCCAAATACCGTAACTCAAAGGATGAAATTCGGTTTCAAAGGATGATCGAAGAGGTAGAGGACTACGCAATTATATTACTCGATACGGAAGGAAATATCCGTAATTGGAATAGGGGGGCCGAAAAAATCAAAGGCTTCAAAGAAGATGAAATTATCGGAAGAAACTTCAGTATATTCTATCCTGCGCAGGACAGAGAAGACGGCCTCCCATTTAAGCTGATAGCCGAGGCCAAGGACAATGGAAGGGCTTCGCATGAGGGATGGAGATTAAGAAGAGACGGCAGCACCTTTTGGGCATACGTAGTGATCACTGCACTGCACGATGAGTTGGGAGAAATAATAGGCTTTACCAAAGTTACCCGTGACCTTACTGAGAGAAGGTTAGCAGAAGAGCAAAAAGAGCGGGATGCTAGGAACATTGAGTTCAAAAATAAACAACTGGAAGAATTTGCGTATGTGACCTCCCATGATTTACAGGAACCGATCCGTAAGATACGCTCATTTCTAGATTTGGCAAGACAGGATCTGAATGATAAGGAGAGCCTTGAGTTTTACATGGAAAAAATTGATAGAAGTGCTGATAAAATGATCCAGCTGATAAAGGATATATTGACATTTTCAAAGCTTTCCCATGAACAGCAACCAGAATATTCCATAGTTGATCTCAACCAGATAATTCTTGATGTACTATCTGAATATGAGATACAGATAGTGGAAAAAGCTGTGGAGTTTCAGGTTGATAAGCTGCCGATAATTATGGGGATACCTTTTCAGATCCATCAAGTTTTTAGTAATCTGATCAGTAATTCAATTAAATTCAATCAAACTGTTCCAAAAATTAAAATTGCTTATAAGGATGAGTGGACTTCATCATCCGGTCAGTATAGAAATGGCTTCTTAATTACCGTTTCAGACAACGGAATAGGATTTGATCAAAAATATGCAGACAGGGCTTTCGAACCTTTTAAGCGGCTGAATGTTGGATTCAGCGGAACCGGTATTGGACTCGCTCTCTGCAAGAAAATCATGGAAAACCACAAGGGTACCATTACCGTCAATAGCGAAAAGGGAAAAGGCACGACGTTTACTTTGTATTTTTCGAATTTTGAAGAATTAAATACGACTTTGTAATTTTAGGTAATCCTACAACTGCTCACCTGATTGTATTGAAAAAACAAGATCTAAGTCTTTTGAATGTTATTGTTTTAAGATCATTAATTTAACATCCAATGCTTTTTCTAGACAATCCAAAAGAAAATTGTTAAAGATTAAATTACTTAATTTTTAGTTAAACTTAGAAATTTGCAAGGTGTAATCAGATTTTCTGAGTTACAGTTTTTACGGGGTGTGTAATTACGCTTTTCGAGAAACTTATCTCACTTACATGATTACCTCTATCACAATGGGCTATGAAAATCGTGTCGGGTTGCAGACTGTCAGTTTTTAAGTAACGTTACATCTAAGGATGGCTGGGCTGACGCCTTGTAGATTGGAAGAAGTTTTGCAGTTGTTGAATTCATACCTACCTGCCAGATGTACTTGTTGGGCGATGGAGTTTTAACTTCCATTTTTTTTCATCCTGCTGAGGTGCCTAGATAAGTTCCATATAATTAGCGGCAATATTAATTACTCTATCTATTTAGAAATTGATCAGGATAGGTTACTCTGGAACCTACTTTATATACTTGTATCACCCGATGGGAAGAATTGTAATGCCGAAGATGATTTCCTCAATTTATCAGAATCATTCTAAAAGCTAACATGATTTCCTATGTCCTGTGAAATCGGCAAGATGTACGGTTGTATCACAACCGGATCTTGAAACCCCTTACTCCGAAGTCGTGGGGTTTGAAATTGTAAAGATGTTGAACAGTGAAAATGAACTGCGAAGATGGAAGAGAGCAAGAGAAACAAATGGCTGCATATCCGATTGACAGACCGAGAATTGCTGAAGCTAAAGGCAAATTGTGATGAGACGGTGCATGATAATCTGAGTGAATATTCCAGAAGAATATTGCTCAAAAAGGTGGTGATCGGAAGGTATCGAGATACGGGTATCCAGGAACTTTTAAAGGAGTTGACAACACTGAAGCGGGATCTCCATGGCCTGGCGACCAATTACAACCAGTTAACTAAAAAGATGAATACGGCTACTGATGATGAAATTACTTCCAACCGTTTCCAGGTCGAGAAATTGGAGCAAAGTATCCAAGAAACACTGAGGCAAGTGAACCGATTTGTTGATCAAACAGTGGAGAAATGGTTGCAATCATAAAGACCAGCAAGTCTTTGAGACGACCGTTTCACTACAATGAAAATAAGGTGAATGTAGGAGTGGCTGAACTACTTTTAGCCCAGAATTATCCGATGAAAAATGCGGAACAGAGGGCTGATTTGCGGCTGAAATATTTACTGAAACTTGCTGGATTGAATTCCAGAACGTCGGTAAATGCAGTCCATATTTCTTTGAATTTTGCTCCCGGAGAAGACTTTGAAAAAGAGAAATTACAAGAGATTACCAAGGAATATATGCGTGGGATCGGCTTTGAAAACCAGCCTTACCTGGTGTATAAACATTCTGATGCAGGGCACCCGCACCTGCATATTGTGACGACGAATATTGAGCTTGACGGAAGGCGGATTCCCTTGCATAATATCGGCAAACTCAAATCTGAACTGATCCGAAAAGCTATCGAAGAACAGTTTGAGCTGGTACCAGCCGAGTCCCAGAAACAGGGACTTTTTATCACCAAACCAATTGCCATTTCCAGACTGGACTATGGTAAATCAGAGACCAAACGGGCAATAGGAAATGTGCTGCAGCATGTGCTCAAAAACTACAAATTCACTTCTCTCCCTGAGCTGAATGCAGTATTGAACCAATACCGGATAGTTGCCGATAGGGGAAGAGAAGAGTCACGGATTTTCAAAAACAGTGGGTTGGTTTACCGGGTGTTGGATGATCAGGGAGACAAGGTCGGGGTGCCTATCAAAGCGAGTAGTTTTTATTTTAAAGCGACGCTGAAATCCATAGAATCCAAATTCGAGTCCAATGAAATGGAGCGTAAAAAACATCTTAAATCCACCCGCTCAGCCATTGATTTAACGCTAATGAAGATGTCTGAAAAGAGTCTTGATGAGGTGATAAGAAGTCTGGAAAAGCAGGGTATAGCCACCATAAAAAGAGAGAACAAAGAGGGAAGACTGTATGGGGTCACCTTTGTAGATCACAGGACCAAATGTGTGTTTAATGGGAGTGCATTAGGTAAAAATTACAGCGCAAAAGGTTTGATGGATAGGATAGGTACTCAATCACAAATGTGTGGGCTTAGACCGGAATCACTGACAAACATGCGCAGTCAATTGGAGGATAAGCAAGTGGGCCAGACATCAATTACGACAAAGGAGATCGGACAAGCACGGCAAGATTTAAACGCTTCAAAAGGTCTGTTGGAATCAGTGGTGTCACCGGATGAAACCTATAGCTATCTGCCTTTCGAGTGGCGGAAAAAGAAGCGGAAGAGGAAGAAAAAAGTAACAAAGTAAGTACTTAAACCAAGGAAAGATGGGGATGCAGACAGGCGAAAACGAACAGGGATTGCGTAAGATTTTGGATATGACCAGACTGATGGGGATCGGGGTTTTGGGGCTGCATTTTTATTTTTTCTGCTATGCTACTTTTAAAGATTGGGGACTGGCATCGGATCTGACAGATGGAGTTTTAGACAATATTTATAATACAGGTCTGTTTAAGAATTTTTATACTTCCAAGCTTATTTCGATTGCCTTGCTTGCTATCTCTCTTTTGGGAATCAAGGGTAGGAAGAATGAAAAGATGAACGCAAAGACAGCTTTCGTTTATGGCTTTCTGGGTATGGGATTTTACTTCGGGAGTTACATGGTAATGCACTGGAAAGCTTCAATCGAATTGATTTCAATTGCCTATATAATAGTTACCTCCCTAGGTTATTTGCTAATACTTTCGGGTGGAACAAAGCTCTCGAGAATTATTCATGACCAGCTTAGTAGCGACGTATTCAACTCAGAAAATGAGACTTTTCCTCAGGAAGAACGGTTGATTGAGAATGAGTTTTCGGTAAATCTACCAGCGAAATATAAGCTAAAAGGAAGGATCAGAAACAGCTGGATCAATATCATCAACCCCTTTCGTGGCCTGATGGTATTGGGAACACCGGGATCGGGAAAGAGCTATTTTGTCATTCGTCACGTGATTACCCAGCATATCAAAAAAGGGTTTTCCATGTTTGTGTATGATTTCAAATTCGATGATCTATCGGCTATTGTTTACAATACCTGGCTTAAAAATAAGGCTAGTTATAATGTAGTTCCAGCTTTCTATGTGATCAACTTTGATGACCTCACCCGGAGTCACCGTTGCAACCCGCTTACACCGGAAACTATGCTGGATATTACCGATGCAGCAGAATCAGCACGGACTATTTTAATGGGATTGAATAGAGAATGGATCAAAAAGCAGGGAGACTTTTTTGTGGAATCACCGATCAATTTCCTGACAGCCATCATCTGGTTTCTCCGGAAATACAATGATGGTGAGTTCTGTACCTTGCCCCATGTCATCGAGTTGATGCAGGCTGATTACGATGAGTTGTTTACAGTTTTGAGGACCGAAAAAGATATTGATGTGCTGATCAATCCCTTTGTGAATGCCTACCTGAATGATGTGATGGAACAGCTGGAAGGACAGATCGCTTCAGCCAAAATATCCATGGCAAGGCTGTCCTCTGCACAGTTATACTACGTTCTTTCCGGCAATGATTTTACGCTGGATATCAATAATCCCGAGCAACCAAAACTGGTCTGCATGGGAAACAATCCTCAGAAAATCCAGATCTATGGAGCGGTACTTTCATTGTATGTTAATCGTTTGGTGAAGCTGGTAAACCAGAAAGGTAAGCTGAAAAGTAGTCTGATTTTCGATGAGTTTCCGACGATCTATTTGAATGGCATGGATAGTCTGATTGCCACAGCTCGGAGTAATAAAGTTGCTACTACTTTGGGAGTTCAGGATCTCAGCCAACTTAGAAAAGACTATGGGAGAGAGCTTGCTGATGTAATCATGGGCATCGTTGGGAACATTGTTTCAGGACAGGTAAATGGGGATTCAGCCAAGCAATTATCGGATCGGATAGGGAAGATTATGCAGGACAGACAAAGCCTTTCAATTAACAGTTCAGACACCTCGATAAGCAAATCAAAACAGCTGGAATCAGCCGTTCCTCCATCTACTATTTCCTCCCTTTCCTCCGGTGAATTTGTCGGTATGGTAGCTGATAATCCAGACTGTAAGCAGAGTCTAAAAGCTTTTCATTCAGAGATAATCAACGACCATAACGCCCTCAAAAAAGAGCAGGAAAACTATGTTTCCATACCTGAAATTCGCAAGTTAAATCATGCTATTGTTCAGCGAAACTACCTACAGATCAAGCAGGATGTGCAGGATATTATTCTTGCTGAAATGGATCGGCTAATCAATGATCCGGCGCAGAGGCATTTGGTGATTAGGAAGGGGTAGATGCTTGAAAAGTATAAATCGATAATAAATGGAATTAGCCTCACAGGGATACATCTTCGTTTTCAATTAAACATAATCAGATTAGCAGTATGCTAAAATATACTCATAAAGCGGCTTAATATTTAGTATTTATCTAGCTATCTGCTTATAGAATCTGCAGTAGATGAGGCAAGTCTAAAACTTAGATGCGTTCTTTGATTCCGTTCAAAAATGATTGTAATATAGAAAGGGTATAATCAATAGATTGATCTAATTTTGCAGCCCAATCTTTTGCAATAGCTGATTGATATTCGTCTTTTATATTTTGTTCAATTACACTAAGAATTCGTTCCTTAAGTTTGTTTGAAATTTTCAGAAATTTGGCTGCCTCTCTTCCCAATACTCTGGAAGCAACAATTCTTTGGCTGATTTCACCATCGTTTCCTAAGAGTTCCAACAGATCTGAGTGGTCATCAATTATTGAATCATTCATTAGCCAGAAAGCTTTCGAAATGATCCTAAGAATGTCATTTAAGTCATTTTCTCTTTCTTCCGGCCGATCTGACCAAGCAACTAATTTTAAAATTATCATACCCGGTAACGTTGGAATATTAACTAGGATGTTTTCTATTTCTACTTGTGTAGGCCTAGACATGACTTCTTTAAAACCAAGGACATGTAAGTCGGTATGCCTTTCGTTAAAATTTTCGGTGTAGTTTTCTTCAATTTCTCCAAATGGGAGAACATCTACGACAACATCATACTCAGGGTGTCTGAAGGTCCATGGAGCGGCTACTTTTACGAATCCTTTTCCTTCAAGCGCTCTGGTAAATGTTTCGTACTCAGCTATTGAGCTTATCATTATGGCGAAATCAATGTCCTTTGTCCCTCTTGAAGGCTTTATTCCATCTTTTAAAAGTTCTAAAGAAATAGCAGTGGCTCCAAGTAGGTAATATGGAATTCCTCTTGACTTGAATGTCTCATCAAGCAAATCAAACACTTCCTTGAAATGGGGAAGCCCCAATTCTTTATAGCTCTGTGAGATATTTTTCATAAATAAGTTTGGCAGTTTCAAGGCTTCTTTTGTCTCCATTGATGATCAGGTCGGCATAAACTAGAAGTGGGGGTACACACCCTTCTTTTTCGTTCCCTTTTTCCCAGAAGGTTTCATAAACTGCTATTTCTCCATTTGGATCTGGCATCAGGCGCGTTGCCTTAATAAATTCTGTTTTTTTGAGGTCAGTGAATAATGTGAATTTTTCCGGCCTTAGGTAATTAGTCAGAAGGTCTGCGCCAGGTTCACCACCCCAGCGTGTTTTTGGTGTTGGGAGATGGATTTGGGTCCAGAGTTTGTCTTTTGGAAGCCTATACCTGCCTTGGTAAAGGGCTGCCTTAAGAGTATCTCGGTATCCAGTAATCCAATGGTCCACAGCTTCATCTTTATTAGCCCATTCATATCCTAAGTCATTTTTTTTAAGTAAAAGCCCTATAGTCTTTAGACCTTTTAGAACCAAAGGAATATTTCCTAAAGCTACTACTGCTTGTTCGGCCAAATCTCTTTGGGTCTTAAATAGATTTTCGTTGCTTACCAAAAGTTGGAAAAACACCCTAAGTCCTGTTTTGGTAAATGCTCTATTGGCTTCTTTTTCCGGTTCTTTTAGCAGAGGGTATTGATTAATCAAGATAAAGATTCCTTGTTTTTTTATAAATACATTACCATTGGCTTCTAAATAGTTGATGCCCATTTCCTGGAGCAACTTCTTGTATTTAGGGTACAATCTATAGGCTATCAGTAAGAAATTAGAATTTTCTTCTTCCAAAAGTTTAAGGTTCCTGAGAATGCTTTCCCTTATTTCATATTTCACCTCTGCTTCGAACGTGATTGGGCTTTCAAGCAAGTTTAAGGTTATATAGGCGTCCAACTCTCGATGGTTTAATCCATCCCAGTGTGCTTGTATCGTCAGAGTCCTGTTTAGGTTTTCTAATGCTGTCTCTATAATTTCCCGCTCTTCCATGTTCACAAATATAGCTTGTTCATTTTTCGTGAACAAAATAAAATAATGAACAATATTCTTTTTTATTATTTCATTACAGAATTTTCCTTAATTAATTGTCTCTGGATGATTTCCTTGTTCTAGGATAGTCTTGCCCCATTGATTATAAAGCCATGAGCGAATAATTATTTTTGAGGTTTAGAGGTACTTATGGTCTCAATTTTCTACCTCTTTTGGAATTTACTCGATAACCAAGAGCAGTTATTACGTCCAGGTTATAATGTACTCTATCTCTTTCTACTGCTCTTTTGCCTTCCATTTGAACTGTACGGAAATCCCGAACAGTTAAGTCTTTCTCTAGTTCCTTAGATTCAAAAATATTCTTAATATGTTCACTAATATTTGCTTTACTCGATTTAAAAAGTTCTACTAACTGGCTGTTTGTTAACCAGATAGTATTGTCCTCAAATCTTACCTCAAATTGAGTTTCGCTATTTGGGGATTGGGGAATTTTGATTTTATTTTCCATTGTTATTTTCAGTTTAAAATTCATTTGTGGGTTTAGAGCTCTTCCTTAAAAAAGCGTCACTCTCGATCTATTTTAACTTATCTCGCAGAGCCTGCATATCAAAGCTTATTTTGGTGTCCAAAATCTTTGCATAATGCTGAGTCTGTTTTAACGATTTGTGCCCTAGCATTTTTGAAACGGTTTCAATAGGGACTCCATTGGCCAATGTGATGGTTGTAGCAAATGTGTGCCGGGCAATATGAAAGGTGAGCGGTTTATTGATCTCGCAAACATCCGCGATTTCTTTTAGATAGGAATTCATTTTTTGGTTGCTCAATACTGGCAAAACATGAGTCCCTTCCTTACATTGAGGGTGGTCTCTATACTTTTCAATAAGCTCCAAAGCTTTTGGCAATAAGGGCAAACGGGTAGGAGAGTCCGTTTTTTGTCGATGGGTATAGATCCACTGCTCTCCGTCAATTCCTGTGGATATCTGATTTCTGCTGAGGTTTTTGACATCTATGTAAGCAAGTCCGGTATAGCAGCTAAAGAGAAAAATATCCCTCACGTGATTGAGCCGGTCAGTTGCAAATCTTTTGTTAGTGATAGTTTGGATTTCATGCCAGGTTAAAAAAACGCGGTTAACTTCTTTTTTAACCATCTTGAACTGGATAAATGGGTTTCTTAAGAGCCAGCCATTCTTTATACAGATCAAGACGATTTTTTTAAAGTTGGCCAAGTATTTTACTGTGGTATTGTGACTGCAGTTTTGGATAGACCTTAGCCAAAAGGAATAGCCAGAGATGAAATCGTAATCAAGAGACTTGATATCCATATCCTCCATATTGTATTTCCAGCGAATAAAACTTCGGGTATGATCCAGGGATGTGCGGTAGCGCTGCAGTGTCCCATAGGCAAATTCTTTATCCAATAGGGCCTCTACCCGGTCGTTGTGTTCCTTGAATATTTCAAGAATCATCCTTTTCTTTTCTCCGATTCCAAGTAAGACGTTTTTTAATGCTTCGGAAGTCACCTCCTTATCTGAATCAATTAGCTGTTTTTTTGCCTGAAGTACTTTGTGGTGGAGAGAATCCAGATATGCGTTTAAAGTGCGGTCCTCTTCTTTATTACCGTTTGCCCTTCCAATGGTTGCATTCCAACGTTTTGGGCTCCATAATCTTTTTGTTGACAGGTCTTTCGGTATTCCGTCAACTGTAATTCGCAAGTACACATACTTGTCTCCTTTGGTGTTTTTTTTCGATTGTTTCAAGAAGAAGAGCAATCCGAAGCTTTTTTCTAACATGATTTGATTAGTTAGGTTGAACAAAACTCGGAATACAAGTTCTAAATCACAAGATGCTCATATATTGAACATGTTGTAAATCAGTAATCTATAAAGGTTTCAGTGCGTCTTTTTTTTCGACTAGGCGAACGCCACGAATGACGCACTGGAATTACAGGAAATTATGAAAATTATATGGGTATGACCGCGATTAAATGCAGCAAAGGCAGTTTTTCCGATTAGTCCTATCAGTAGTTTAGTTCCTGCTGAAAATTATATAACCATCTGGAAATTAGTTGGTTATATTTTAATGAGGAAATAAAAAAAGCGAGTTTACAATTTTTTGGATCGTAACTCACTCTTTTTCAGTGGCTTACTGGTAGAGGGTGGGGGATTCGAACCCCCGGTACGCTTTGACACGTACGACAGTTTAGCAAACTGCTGGTTTAAGCCACTCACCCAACCCTCTAGATATTTTTATTTGGCTTAATTTTTTGCTTGACCGAAACATCCGTTTAATGATTCCCGTATTGGTTGGATGTGTTATCCACCAGTCGTTAAGCGATGCAAATATAAGCCAATTGATCACATTTTAACAAATCATTAATAGATAGGATCTGAATGGCTAATTATTTTTATCTAAAATGCTGAAAATCAAATTAAATATTTTGACAACTATCTTCTGAAAATATAAAATTACCCTGTATAGGGTATAAAATTATTAGATATCAACCTTAAGTTTGCCAGCTTTTAAAATTGAATTGTATGAAAATCCAAACCTCTTCCGCTAGTTTTTTGATAGAGAAATGTGAATCTGAAAGTGGATGTATTATTGTTAGCTCTAACTCTAGAGAGGAACTTTACCGATTCTTTGGATCATTAGAGATTACTGAGACTAATGAGTCTTTTTACACTTATACCGTCAGTGTTTGCAAACAAGAATTTGCAAACGCCATGATCTTAATGGTAAAAGAAATCGATTATTCCGAGTTCTCGAGTTTTAGCCTCCAAACAGCTTAGGCAGCTTTCGAGGTAATTTAAAAATCGGGTTTTTAAAAAATCATCTTTGATTAATCCATAATAAACTGCTATCTCCATAGCTTAGGAATCTATAATCACTGGCCAAAGCTTCCCCATAAACTCGTTTCCAGTCCTCACCAAGTATTGTGGCGATAAGCAAAATCAATGTTGAGCCTGGCTGATGGAAATTTGTGATTAAGCCTTGGACAATTTTGAATTTATAACCGGGGAAAATAAAGATCTCTGTAGTTCCCATGATCGTTTGAAGACCATGTTTTTTCATATAATTAACAATAGCTTCGTAGGCTTCTTGAGCAGATGGGACGCTTTCTCTACTCACATAAGGAAACAGCTTTTCTATTTTCAAATCTTCGCCTTTTCCTTCAAGCAGTTTCACTCCGTACCAATACAAGCTTTCCAAGGTTCTGACGGAAGTAGTTCCTACTGCCACTACCTTTCCAAGGTGCGATAGAATTTTTTCTATAGTTTCCCGATTTACATGGATTTGCTCACTATGCATGGGGTGTTCTGTCACTTGGCTAGATTTGATCGGTTGAAACGTGCCGGCACTCACATGAAGTGTCACCTGAGCTTCTTTGATTCCTTTTGCTCTCAATTGTTCAAAAATCTCTGGAGTGAAATGCAGTCCTGCTGTAGGAGCGGCTACGGCCCCCTCTTTTTCAGAATAGACTGTTTGATATCTCGATTTATCCTCTTCAATTGGTTTGCGGTTCAAGTAGGGCGGAAGCGGTACTTCTCCACTAGCTTCTACCACATCTACAAAAGCTACCTCAGCATTATCCCAAGAAAATTCCACTTTTCGGGTCTCTCTATCAATCAATTTTGCATGAAGTATAATTGTATCTCCTTTAAAGGGAATCAGGCCTTTTAATACTTCACCATCCTTCCACTTTTTAGCGTTCCCTATCATGGTCTCCCAGATTACGGGATGCTTGGCAAGCATAATCTCAGGGATCACAGTTGTAGGAGAGGTTGGTTGTAGTAAAAATATTTCTATTCTCGCTCCAGTTTCCCGCTGAAAAATCAATCGGGCAGGAATTACCTTCGTGTCATTATACACCAGAAGTGTTTCAGCTGGAAGTAAATCAGGAATGTTGCTAAAGTTTAAATGAGAAATTTCCCCTTCCTTATACTGCAAAAGTTTAGATGCGTCACGCTTTGCTAAAGGATGTTTGGCGATTTTTTCCTGTGGTAATGTATATTCGTACTCTCGTAAATCAATTGCTGGAATCTGCATAGCGGCTTTAATTTCTGCCTGCAAATATAGCCCAACTCATTCAAGTACTTTCCTGAACTATCCAAAATCCATGTGCGAATCTTCCAAAATCACTTTTAAGTACCTTAAGCGAACATTGATTTTTAAGTTTGACGCTGGTACTTCCAGAGGGGTTTTGAAAACCAAAGAAGTATTTTGGATAAAGGCTTTTGACTCCGATCAACCGGATGTTGTAGGCTGGGGTGAAGCTGCGCCTTTGGTGAAATTGAGTTTGGATCACCGGGAGGATTTTGAGGAGATTCTAGGTAAAACCTTATCAGAGATGTCTAAGGTTTCTTTTAGAGAAGATGAGGCACAGGTTTTAAACCAATTGAAAGAATTGGTTCCTTTTGAATTACCAAGTATTCGATTTGCCTTGGAAACAGCCATTCTTGACTTGAGAAATGGAGGTAAGAAGAAGATTCTAGGCTATGATTTTTTTGAAGGGAAAAAAAATATCCCAATCAATGGATTGATATGGATGGGGGAAAAGGACTTTATGTTGTCCCAGATAAAAGAGAAACTCTCCGATGGATTTGACTGTATCAAAATGAAAATTGGTGCAATTAATTTACAGCAGGAATTGGATCTTCTCTCTTATATCAGGGAGCGCTTTTCAAAAGATCAGATCACTCTTCGGGTAGATGCTAATGGTGCTTTTTTTCCAAATGAGGCACTCAAAAAGCTTCAGAAATTATCCCATTATTATATACACAGCATAGAGCAGCCAATTGCCGCTGGAAATTGGGATGCGATGCAAAAGCTTTGCGCAGCTACTCCCATCCCAATTGCACTCGATGAGGAATTGATTGGTGTGAAAAATAAAGCTGAACTTTTAGATGCTATTCATCCACAGCATATTATTCTAAAACCGACTTTATTGGGGGGGATTTTAGAAACTAAAGAATGGGTACAGTTGGCTGAAGAGAGGAATATAGGCTGGTGGATGACCTCGGCTTTGGAAAGCAATGTTGGATTAAATGCTATAGCTCAGCTTGCAGATAGCTTAGAGTCCACTATTCCACAAGGTTTGGGTACGGGAAAACTGTATGAGAATAATCTAGAGTCTCCTCTGGAAATAGAGCGAGGACAGATTAAATACAATAACCAAATTAATTGGGAGCAACCTTCTTAATCTCCCAGCCTAAAGAGATAAACCGGACTATGTACACTCACTTTCCAATCTGTCTGCGTAAGTTTTCCTGTCTCTAAGTCCCGTTCAAAAACAACAATATCATTGCTTGCCTGATGTGCTGAAAGCAGGTATTTCCCGTCTGCCGTGAGATTGAAATTTCTAGGCATGATACCTCCGGACGAAATCTGCTGAGTAAATTCATATTCACCAGAATCTTTTTTGCTGATAACTGAGATTGTATTTGCATCCCCCCTGTTTGAGACATAAATGTTTTTTTCATCAGGAGAAAGCCGGACTTCTGCAGCTCCTACACTGCTTTCAAAGCCTTCTGATAGTAAGGAAATTCTTTGCTTTGGACTAATTTTCCCACTGTCAAAGCTTAGGATATCCAAGGCTGCGGTCATCTCCTGCACCAGCATTATTTCTTTTCCATCTGCCGCAAAAACTAAATGCCTTGGACCGTCTCCTGGAGTTACTTTATAGGCATTGTTTAAAGTTAGTGGCTCTGTAGAATTTGCATTAAAATCATACACGTATACCTCATCAGTTCCCAGATCGGCCACAAGAAGGTATTTTCCATCCGGACTAAAAACAGTGCTGTGAACATGAGGCGAGCTTTGCCTGCCTTTATTGACACTACTGCCTTCATGCTGTATAGTCTGAAGATGAGTTAAATCCCCATTTTCATTAATTTTATAAGCGCTGAAATTACCTCCGCTGTAGTTAGCAGCTGTCAGAAATTTTTCATCCGGAGATAGTGCCAAGTAGCACGGGTGACCTCCGAAGCTCGGTGCTTCACTTATTTTCGTCAGGTTTGGTTTGTCGTAGTCTCGATCAAAGCTGATAATATTTCCTCCCTGAACATTGTCTATTTCCTCTAAAGTAAAGACCTTGTCTCCTGCAGAATTTGCCAAAACAAATGAAGGTCCATTGATGCCAGGATAGATTGTTCTGATTTCTAATTTATTCTCTGAGGGAGTAAAATCGAGTTGATTGAGTCCCTGAGTGGAATCCTCAGTATAGGTACCTACCAGAAAAGAATACGTCATAGGTGTTTCTATTAGTTCAGTTTTTTTATCTGAAGTACAGGAAAAAAAGATAGCAAGCAGGCCTGCTGATAAAAGTGATCTTAGCATAATCGAAGATATCGAATAATTTGAAATGATGATTTTGCCTTTTTATCTAAAAATTACTCATTTGGTTAATAAAAAGGATGGGAAAAAGAATATTTATTAATGAAAATACAATAGTTATTTCAGTTTTTAGAATTTTTACTAATTTGCTTAACCATTAAAACGGAAGATGAATAATGTACAAAACTTATGATACCCAAGTAGCCAAGCGCTTCACCATTTACAACAGCTTATTTTTAGATCTTCCCTTCAATGACATCTACCGCACCGGAACTTTACTTCCGATTTTAGGGACAGCATGTCAGGATGGTTTCCAAAAAGGATTGACTCCAAAGGAAATTATTGCAGGGTTTTTCGATGAATTAATGCCGGAATCCACTCCGGAGCAGCAATCCGATTTGCTATTTCAGATGATTCAATACGTTGAAAGACAGGTTGTATTGTTTGATTCGATAGAAGATGCAGCCTATGAAAAAATCCATGATCTGAACGGAAAAGGTACAATCAAAGCACTGATTGACCGAACTGATAACGATAATAAGCGTGAGGCATTGATAGAAAAGTTAAAGACTTTCTCTGTGCGTCTTACCCTCACTGCTCACCCTACACAGTTTTATCCAGGAAATGTTCTGGCAATTATCACTGATCTCGAAAATGCAATCCGCACAGATGATATTGGCAAGATCAATTCCCTACTTCAGCAACTGGGAAAAACTGGCTTTACCAAACGGGAGAAACCGACTCCGTATGATGAAGCTATAAGTTTGATATGGTTTCTTGAAAACATATTTTATGAAAGTATTACGGATATTATGACCCGATTGCTGGGTTCATTAAATATCCCTCTACATGATTGGGATAATCCAGGCTTGTTGAAAGTTGGTTTTTGGCCAGGTGGAGATCGGGATGGCAACCCATTTGTCACCCATACGATCACAAAGCAAGTAGCGGCTC
>TARA_R110002012_G_scaffold173646_1_pt1 | contig 16288 bp, 12 predicted proteins | sample TARA_R110002012 | Tara Oceans TARA_R110002012 (sample SAMEA4396515) | marine metagenome | biome: Westerlies Biome; feature: [DCM] deep chlorophyll maximum layer (ENVO:01000326); material: water (ENVO:00002006), including particulate matter (ENVO:01000060) such as... | depth 40 m
ATAGCTGCAGTACCTGTCGTATCTTGGTTAAGTGTACCAATTACAAAATCTAACGTGTTATCAGCATCATCATAAGATACTGCAATACCTGTTTCAGTGTTACTTGATACCATAGCACCGACGGTGTCGGCTATAGTTTCCGCAAGTGTTACACCATTTACAGTAATAGCATCAGCTTCTAAAGTACCATCAATATCTGCATCGCCTGAGATATCTAGGCTTCCCGCATCAAGCTCACCAGCAATGGTTAAGGCTCCGCTTGATGGATTGTAAGTAAGACCTGTGTCTGTTTCTAAACCTTGAGTGCCTGTAGCACCATCAACAAAAGTAGGATAAACGGTTTCATTAGTAGAATTATTAGCAGTAGCTGTAATAGTGTCTGCAGTGCCTAAGTTTACTGGTTCTACATGATAAGCAGTTATAACCCTGCCATTAGCAGGAGCTGTAGAAAACGTTAAAGTTGTACCAGAAACGGAATAAGTATCATGAGCCTGGAAAACACCATCAATAAAAACTTGTAAATAGTTTTCATTGGTAGCGGCTTGAGAAAGGGTAAATGTAGTATCACTGCCATCGCCGGCAAAAATATTTGTGGCCCACGAAGAGGTGCTTGTGCTAACTTCTTCAAGTACAACAGCCGTTATTCTAAGCTCGGCTTTATCACCGCTACTAAATGCTCTTGCTGAAGTATTATCTTGAGCCCTAACAATTGTTAAAACGTGAGTACTACGAGCAGTAACTTTTACTATTTCAGTATTAGTGCCGTCGTCAAAAGTACAATAAAAGTGTTCACCGGCACTTAATGACGGAAAAAGATTACCATTTACAACAGTAGCACTTGTTGCGCTATTGTTTATATCCGCAGCAAGAGTTGTTTTGGCATTGTTAGTATATTTAATACTCGCCATTTAAAAAACTCCTAAATATTAACTAACAGTTACAGTCCAAGTGATCGTAATAGCGTCAGCTGAACCTTTGTTAACTACATCAAACTCAGTGTGACATAACAGAGTACCACCAGAAGAAGCATTTAAAATACCTGCTTCTACTACTGCACCTGTACCTGTACCGGCTGGAAACGTAGCTACATAAGTTACTACAGCACTAGAAACCGTACCACTTGTAAGGGCGACCCTACCAAGTTCAGTTCCTAACGCAGTATCACCAGCTGCTGGGTTAGTTGTGTTAGATCCGATAGCCATGTGTGTCATCGCTGCTGGGCTGTTTGAAGTTGTTTTTATCATACTTGCAGCCACAAAGTTTTTACCTGCGGTAACAACTATGTTATCAATTTCACGTACAACCTCATCATTTAGACGAACTTCTACTTTACCTTTTAGATTAAAACCATCATTAATCATATTTTCTCCTAATTAAATGAAAAAGTGCCTAATGGAGATGCATTCAATACACTGTTTGCACCGGAAATTAGTAGAACACTTATCGACTCAGATATTGTAGCACTATCTGACGCAGATGTACTAAAACTATACGCCAAGGTTTCTGAAACAGACGGTGTTTCAGCCAAGGCTTTTGCAAAAGCTGTTACCGCTGATTCTGATACTGAAGTTGAGTCAGCAGCAGTGGTTGAGTATGCTAAAGCTAAAACTTCGCTTAATGTAGCAGAATGCCCTATACCGGTTGAAAAATCAGTGGTTAGAGGGTCAGTATTACTTGCTGTATCAACTAAACTAATAGACTCAGAAAAAGCCCTTACAAAACTTGTTACTTTACTAAAACTTTCACTAATAGAAACAGATTCTGTTTGTGTTGCTAAAGTAAAGGCTAATGTGGCTTGTTCTTCTAAAGTAGCTGTGTCTTCTAGCACTTTAGCAAAACTTGTAATAGCCACAGACTCTGAGATAGTGACTGTTTCTGCGTTTGGATGCCCTACAATAAAGAATAAATCTTTAGAGTAAGCATCTAGTATTACATTTACAGCAGACAAATTTACATACTGTACGATGCCATTAACGTCTGTAAATGTAACAGTTGACTTTAAGTCAACGTAACTAACTGTTTGTTTGAATGCCATTAATCAAAGTCTTCTCTAACTTTGAACTTAATGAAGTCTTGTACGGTTTGTATACCGCCTCCAGAAGTTGTGTATTCAAGTTCTCCCTCAAAGGTCCCTGCTGCCGTCCAAGTTCCCGAAGGAAAATTAATAGCACATTGGCCATTAGATGCGCCCGTTAAAGTGGCTGTAATAGTAGAGAGCACTGTTGTAGCCCCTACTTTACGTATACGAAGTTTAACGCTACCACCAGTTAAATTAACAGCTTCCCATGTACTACTATCATCAGCGTCTAATGTTGAGCCAGACGCCGCAGCATTACTGTCTTTTAATGTAAAGTTAAGTTGCGGAAGAGTGTCTCCTACTACTAATTTTAATGTGTCTGAATATGCCATAAATTACCTCTTAGTATACCTAATTTTCTCTGTCAAACCCACCTACTTGATTGTAGCCCGGTATAAAGTCATCTATTTTTAATTTACCCTGTGGAAAATCCCATAGTTTTTCAAAAGTTGGTCCTAGTGGGCCAACAAAGAAAGGATCTCCATAGGTTTTGCCGGAAATTACAGGTAGCATAAGTGCAAAGGGTCCTAATGCCCCACTTCTATCAAGTATTTCCATGGAGTATTCTCCATAGTCCATGTCTAAAGATTTTCTGTAATTTCTTTCTGTAGAGTCTACACCTGGAAGAGCCCACGCTAATCCACCTTTAAACCTTTCTCGCAAATCAAATCCTAACATAGTCAACGGTATCAAAGTAGCCGCAGCTAAAAGTAATGGCGCCGCAGACTGAGACATAGATTCTCCCTCTTCCCTTCTTGCGTTCATTTCTCGACCGATGCCACCAATGACGGTTTTACCATAAGCGTAGAAGAATGATTTTAATTGCCAAACTAAAGCAAATCTAGGATCTGAAGCCCAAGCAGGTCTTTCAGAAGCGTTAGGTCTTACAATAGACTCATCTACAAACCTATACAAGGCCACTTTTACTTTTTTACCAGCAGCGGTTTCAAGTGATTGTTCTCCCGCTTCCCAGGCTGCAACGTCTTGTGGAGTTAAACCTAGTTCTTTTAAATACCTAATAGAACGTTGATCACCCTCTTGCGCCTTTCTCCCATGTTCAATAATAAAACTTTTGCCCATACCAGCAGCAAAAACCCTAGTAAATTTAGTAAACCATTCTGTTCCTGTGTATTTAAAGAAAGCCTCATTCGCGCGTTTAGAACCTTCGGTCATGTAGTCCATTTCACCAGCATTAACAAACATCATGTTAATTGCATCGGTGCTAACAGCCCCTATGTCGTAGGCCAATCGCATGGCTTCTTCATCGCCTTTTAAAGCATTGTAAAATATTTTTGCTGTCTCCCTTAACTTAGGTAGTTCTTTAGACCTAAGCACGGGCCCCGCTACATCAGGGAAAGATGCAAACACTGTTAAAGCCAACAAGCCAAAAATGTTTGCTGTTAAAGCCCAACTGTTTGCAGTTTTTAATTTAGGATATTTTACGAATAACTCTGGGTTAATCTTACCCAAAGAAGCTAACACCATGCTTGTAGCAATCTCTTTGTCTTTTTCAGTAGGAAGCTGATCTATTAACTCTTGTATACGTTTAGCCCCGCCCCTTTTGTTTAATTCATTTCGTTTAATTGTAGAAGTTACATAGTTACGCAAAGCTTGTGCTGGGTTTACTAACGCCGAGTTGCCTTGTCCATCTACAGCATTTCTTAATTCTGTAGTAGGAATGTTTCTAAATGCATCAGATCTACTTTTAGAAAGCCCTAATGCAAATTTTCCAGCCTCGCTGTAAAGATCTATATTAGTATTTTCAGGATCAGATATAAGAAGATTTACCATTTCTCTTGCAACTTTAGGAGTAATGGTAAACTCTCTTTCGCCATCTTTAAACTTTTTACCTTTGTTAAACTCTACTAATAAAGCAACAACTTTATCTTGTATTACAGTGCTGTTTTCTATGTTTTGTAAAGCAATAGAACGCGGGAAATAATTACTCATTTTTCTTATTCCAGCATACTTTTGAAAGTTTTCATCATCATACATTTTTGATAAAAACTCTCTAATTTCACGTGCTTTAGGGTTTAGTTTATCAGTGTTTCTTCGGCCATCTTCTGCTTCATACAAAATCTCCATAGCTTCATCAGTAACTTCACTAAGCTCTTCAAAACCTAAAATACGAGCTATTTTGTTTGTGTACTCATATATTTTCTGTTGTTTAGCTTTACTCCAACCTAACTCAGTAGTAGTTGATGATTGTGAGTATAAAATGTTTGCTATTGTTACACCTATAGGCCCAAGCCCTCTAAGCATGTTATCGGCCGTATAAACTACTTCTTTTCCTGTGCCTAACGCTTTTCTAATCCATCTTGCTGTTTTAGATTCAGATTCAGCTAGTTTTTTTGCTGCTTTTGCTAATCTTTCTACTGCGGGTTTTGATCCTGCATTTTTAGATATTTTTGGTAGCTCATCAATAACAATGCTTCTTATAATTGCGCTATTAAACATTCGGTCTGGTGTACGCTGTGGATTACCTAATCCACGTTTTCTATCAGAAATAAGTTTTGTTATATACTCATCAAAAGCGGGATCTACTTTAAATCTATTTCTAAAAGATTGAGACATCTTTTTAAAGAAAGCCCTTAGTTTTGCAGCTATTCGTTTGTAAATAGCTTCTCCACCATCAGTTGCTTTTGCAGTTTCATCAATTAAAAATTTAGCAATTTGGTTAGCACCATGTTCTTCAAACCTAGCGGATATATTTTTTTCACCTTCCATACCAGGAAAGTTTAAATCTTGCTCTAGCTCAAACTTTTTAAAGTTTGCTACAAGTAACTTATAAGCATTACTATTTTGTTTTAGACTCATAGAAAACTCTTGTTCTAAAATAGAGTGGCCTAACTCATGCATTAACGTTATAGCCGCTTTGCCTTCTGCTTCAGCGCTTGTGCCTTTTTTAGCATCAATAATTATAAAATCTGCGCCATCTGCTCCAACTTGATAACTAATAATCCTACCACCAGCATTGCCTTGGCGTATATATTCTTGTTCTGCCATAATTGCATTTAAGACTTGGTTGTTTCCTACATCTCTAAAAGTAACTACATCATCAGTAGTAAAAACATATATATCACGCTTGTTTTGAAAATCATTCCTAACAATATTCATAACTGTAGGTAAAAATTTAGCGTCTTGGAAAGACTCAGTAACTTTTTTTGATAAAAAGGATACAGGGTCTCTTCTAGTGGTCTCAGGTCGTAAAGGGTCTTTAGGTCTGTTTTTAAATTCGTCTGCAGCTCTTGCATCGGCCATATCTGTAGAATCTAAGGCTATGTTTTTTTGTGTGGTGTCTGGTGCTGGCAATGGGCCTTGTGCTAAAACAGGGTCATAGCTCCCTTTTGTTTCTAATTGCCTTACAAAACTAATGCTTCCTTCAATACCTAATTCTTTTTCTACCCGTGCTTTTTCTCTTTTTAAAATGGTTAAATCTTCTGCAAGTTGATTTCTTTCCTTTCTTCTTTCGGGTTCAGGTACAGACTCTACTACCCTACCTGTAGTAGAGTCTGTTGTGCTTGCAAATTTTAAAAAATCTACACGTTCTTCTTTAGTTTTAATTGAAGCTTGTATTTTGTTATATAAACTACCTAATCCACCCTCTTCCAAATTTTCGTTTATTACCCTGGTTATTTTTTTTTGAATTCTAGCAATTATTGTTCTTGTACGCTCTTGATTAGCATCTTGATTTACGGGAACAGTAGCAGACTGGCCAGTAGTACCACCAGCAGCACCACTTTCTCCACCCGTAGCTATAAACTCATCCGGGTTTAAGGGTTGTGTAGCAGTTCCAGCTAGTTGTTGCCTACTTAAATTCCTTTCCGCAGCAGTACCTTCCTCTTCTGTTTTTAATGCAACTCTTTTAGCTGCAATTTCTTGTTCAATACTTTCGTATGGTTCATTTGGTTCAGCTTCTGGGTCGTCTTCGAGTTCTTGTATACGATTTTGTAATTCAGTACTTATGTCAGAAAACTCGCCACGTTCCGCAGCTAGTTCTGTCATAGAAAATTGTTGGTCCCCTCGGCCTTTTGTATAAACAACCGCTTCTGCTTCTTCTTCTGCAGTTAGTTCTGCTATAGGTTTACCATTCCAAAAGAGCTCATATCCTAATACTAAAGCTTCTGCTGCAGCTATTTGAAAGCCTTGGTTAGCAGTTTCTAAATCACCGGTAGCACTCACTTGGGCTTTGGTTCTATTGTTATATCCACGACCAAAGTTAGTAAGCCTTGGCATGTCTATAGGTTGAGCAGCTTCTCCTTTTTCTTTATTTGCTGGAGTTAAAACTGTCCAAGGTGAACCTTTATACTTTCTGGCTGTAGTTTTTGCTTCTTTTACCCAATGTGCAACTTCTACATCCATATCTAACTCACCTGGTAAGGTGTACTTAAGCATGCCATGGCGAGGAGTGCCATCTTCATCTTGCCCTACTTCAATAATATCAAAGTAAAAAGCCTGCCCCGCTTCTTTAGATCTTTTTGCAAAATTTTTAAGAAGAGCGCCAGAATAAATATTAGCTTTTATATTATCAACAAGTTCAGGTTGAAACCCAAATACATAAACTAAAGCATTTTCTTTGGCTTCTTCATAAGCTTCTACTTCTGTTATACCCTTTCCCCCACTATCTTCTGTCTGGCTTTTTGCTAGTGTTGGGTCGTTAGCTTTCCAACCAAGTGCTGCAGCTCTTTTTTCTGCGTTTTGAGATTCATGTTTTGCAGATTTAATTGGATCTGCTCTAGAACCCGGTTCATCTGTTACTAACTCAGACTCAAAAGAAGTTGCTCCCATTGCATTAGCTGCAAAAGATGCCATACGATCATCAAGAGCTGCTAAATCTAAGTCATCAACCTGTTCTTCTTGGGAAGCTATACCTTCTAATTCTTGTTGAAGTTGGCCTTCTGGGGCCGCTTCTTGGGCACCGCTTGCTCCCTGTCTAATTAGTTCAATAGCTTGGAAGTCTTGTCTTAAAGTCTGTTGTTTTTGCGGGGATAAGTTTTCTATTCCGCCTGCAGCTCTTGCTTCTTGTAAAAGCCCTTGATACCTAGCAATTAATGCTTCATCTTCTTTAGCAGTTTGCTGGTCCTCGAGATCCATACTACGTTTTTTAGGTTGCTGTTCTGCATCCTCAAAAAGTTCTTTTTGTATGGGAGTAATAGCCTTGTTTCGTTCTTCAACGTGTTGTTCTACAGGTTTAGTAACAATGTTTGCGTCTGGCCCAAATAATTTTATAGCCGCTTCTTTTGCTGATGCTTCGTCTTGTATGTTTGTATTTTGATACCAAACGGGTACGTTACTATCATTCAATACTTCTACAACTAAATCTCCAGCTTTGTCTCTACTATGCGAATATCCAAGTATTTCAGCCAAAGAATTATCTAAAGCCGCTGTGTCATATAAATTTTCGTTTTCAGTTTGTTCTTGAAATCTTTGTCTAAGTTCTGGGTTAGTAGTAAGCAACATCCCCATAGATTTACTAGCTTCTTTATCTCCAGCTATGTGCTGTGTAACACCTGCATCTTGTAGTTTTTGTGTCAGTTCTGGTTTATTTTTTAATAACTGGGCAAGCTGATTAAAGCTATCAGGATCTATGTACACCGCTTCTTTATTATTAGCGGGGTCTATCATAGCTTCTATCTGGGCTTCCAACCAAGCTTCTGGTTCTGTGTACACGGTGCCCGGTTCATTTTCGCCGTAGCGTTCTTTATAAAAAGCTTCAAGATCGTTTTTTATCTTAACGTCTTTTATTTGCCTCCTTGCTTTGTTAATAACTCCAGTTGCTGTTCCAGTTGCAGCGCCAATACCAGCACCACCAAAAAACCCCATAAAAGCCGCTTGGGCACGGTCCATATTAGCCATGGCCGCAGTGTAGTCGTCATCAATTGCAAATTTTTGTCGTACTGTTATTTCTTCTTGCAATAATTCAGTAAGACCTTCTACGCTTGAAGATCTAGCAGCACCAGCTCCTAAAGATTGTAAAATAGTTTTATGGGCTTTCCCGCTTCCTTTTTTTATTTGGTTTACAAAGCCTTTAAATACCAAAGCTTCACCACCTACACCCGCTGCAGTAAAAGGCACACTTAGTCCTAAAGACTGAAAAGCTTGAATTGGGTCAGTCATGTCTTGCTCTGCAAAAGTACCAAAAGCTATACCAGCGCCTTGTGGGTACTCTTGACTTACAGCACCTGCAACTCCCCCACGCTTTGCAAATTTTGCTCTTCTTGCTTGATCAATGGGCTTGCCCATTTGTTTTCTATAAGTTTGATAAGCCCCTTCTAAAATATCATTTTCATCTTTGTCTAGGGTCAAACCCTTCATTCGTTTTTTAGCGATTCTATTTATTTCTTTTTTAGCTACATTACCCGTTAAACTTCTTGCAAACCCTACAAAAGTACCAGCAGTAGCGCCTCCGGGGCCCGCAAGTATTGCGCCAGCGCCTGCACCCGCTAAAGCAGAAAGAAAACTATTAATAGCAGAAGGCCCAAATTGTCCAGTCGCACTTGAGACTTGATTTATAAAACCCCCAAAGGTGGGTTGATCTAGAAATTGATGAAAGTCTTCAACAGGCTCCATAATAGCTCCCGCATAGCTTTCATTTCTTTCAGCTTGCGCAATATTGTCACGCATGGCTTTTTCGTCACCTCTAATTGAGTTAGCTAAAGCTGAAAAATAATTTAAGTTAGCGGCTACATTGTAACCACCAGATTCAAAACCTTTTTTAAAGATCTTTATTGGGTCTTTTAATTCTCCTCGAGCAGAAGATTGTTCAGTGTAAGCACCGGGTACTTCATATGCAGGTTTTTGACCAACTTTTTGCGTGTAAGCCTGTGGTACTTTTTTAGCCACTTACTTACCGCCGACTTTTTTTGCTCGCGCTTCTATATAATTTACAAGTTCGCCTTGTCCTACAAATTGAGTAAAGTCTTCCCAGTCCATGCTTTCATCAGCTGGCAATTGGTAATTGCCTCTTGTGTTAGTAAATTGAATTCGTACTGGTTTATTATTATCATCATACTCAATTTGAAGGTTGTCAAAGGCCCCACCAAGAGTTGGATTTTCTTTTCCATAACGAAGAAAAAAGTCCCCCATCGCATCAATAAATCCTTCAGAGCCCCCAGCAATTTTTGCATTAACTGCTTCAGCAACCATTGAATCCATAAGTTCTAAATCTTTAGTTCTAATTGGTTCTGCACCCGGCTGCCCTACATTTCTTATTCTACCTATAAAATCTGGTAGGGTAGTTTTTAGTTTGGTTATAAATTTAGGATTACTATAATCTATCTTTTCATCACCTTCAGTTCCTGTTATAGCGGCATCATTTATAGCTTTTAATTCCTTAGAAAATGCTGTTGCTTCTCCAAGCATGTTTTTTCTAATTGTTTCTGCAAGGCTTGCAGCACGTATATCTGTGTTACGCACATCATCTGCAGTAACCCCTGGGTTACCAGTTTGTTTGTCGTTTATAAATTGTTGGTACAAATTCATAGATGCATTTGGATTAGTTCCACCATCTAATGAATGAGCTATTATAAGAGCAATTTGTTTATACTCTAAATCATCAAGTTTACCTTGTTCATAGCGTTTAATAAGGTCTGCTTTGCTAGCTATTTGTTTTTCTTCCAATAATCTTTTAATGTTTTCTGCATCTTTTGGACTAATTTTTTGTAAAGCGGCAACATTGTTTTCATCAGCAAACCAAGTTCTAATGCCTTCCATGTCTTCCGGAATATCAGTAGGCACGGTTGTAACACCTTTTACACCACCAATCTGTCCCCCAAGAAAATACTCTTCTGGGTTTTGTTTCATTTTATTAAACTCTTCAGGATTAGAAGAGAGAGTCTCTTTTATAGCTTTTATTTTTTTAGGGTTTACTTTAAATCTTCCTTTTCCATCTACCCCTAATTCTTCTGCTAATTTCCTTAAATCAGCTTCCTCTCCAGGTGTCATGGGAGTTGTTTCTATTTTATTAAGCCTGTCGTGAATCTGTCTCATAAAAGGCAGAACTTCATTTGATACCGTTACATTAGCTGCGGTTTGTTCTCTAGAAGTTAACTTTTTACGTTTTTCTGGGGTTAAAGAATTCCAATCTTCATCTTTTATCTTAAAAGGGTGTTTGTATTCAGGGTTTTTTATATACCCTTTCATAGCGTCTGAAGCTTCTTTAGATCTTGTAAAACCTGTTTTTCCAGAACCCCGTGAAGTTACAACATCTGTTTTTAATAAGGTTTCTATTTTTTCTTTAGAGGGGTAAGCTGCTGGAGTACTATCACCTTGCCCATATGTACCATTCTTAACTTGTTCTCGTACATCTTCACCAAAAATTTTAGCTACGTAATTTTGAGTTTCTTCTCGCAAGTCTTCATATTTTCTTCCACCCTCTATCCACTTATCAATGGCTCCAGTGCCCGCGTTGTAAGCCATAGCTGCAGTCACTAAGTCTCCATCATATTTTTCAGTCAATGCATCAAAATAGTCTGTACCAAACCTTACATTTTCTTCTGCTGAAATTTCTCCGTTTGGACCTGAACGAACTACGGGTTTAACCCCTAAGCCGGGTTTATCTGCAGTTGAATCTTTTAACTGCATTAAACCTTTTGCATGACCACTGTCTGCGTCTGGCTTACCTCCACTTTCTACTTCTATAATTTTATTAATAATAGGTCTATCAGAAATATCTATATTAGTAGTTATGCCTAAATTACCTATGTTGTCTACGGTTATTCCGCCTGACATTTGCGTTGGTCCTGGTCCTGCTTGCCCACCTTTTATTGTAGACACATCGTCTGCGCTACTTACATCTTTTGCAGTGCGTGTTTCAGCAAATATATCATTTACACCTAAAACCGCACTTGAAATTTCTTCGCTAGTCCCTTTATTTAAGTCCTCACCCAACTGAAGTTGAATACGGCCTGCTTCGCTATCGCCTAAGTTAAGGCCTTGTAATTTACCCAATGCGTACCCACTTAGGCCACCTTGCGTAAGAGTATTAGCTAATTGCCCTTCAAATATAGTTGCTAAAAAATTAGCATCTACAAAAGCCGGCCTTTCATCAGGAGCAGTACTACGCGAAGTAGTAACGGGTTTTATGTCCCCATTTTTATCTCTAATTTGCAAACTGTAACGAATGGCTCCTGTTTCTGGGTCTTTAAAGGCTTTTGGTTTAAGTAAATAACCCTGCACAGTCTCGCCGGTTTCTTGATCGTAATAATTTCTAGCGTTGTTTCCGGCGTTAAACCAATTTTCAAAAGCCCCGTCACTTAGATTCATAACTTTAGGCACATCTGCAACTAAAGCCCCATCTTTTACACCAAAAGCGTCTTGACCAAGAACGGTATTACTAACATTTTGAATATCTTTACGTTTATTTTCGTCAGCTAATACTTTAGTTTGTTGTTTAGTATAATCTCTACTTGCTTTATTAGAATAAGCGCTTTCAAAACCTGCTAATGCTGAACCAAAACCAAAATCATTTGTTGCCATAATATATACCTAAATTGCAAACGCCATAATAGCAGTTGCTGCAAGCGAGCTACCCAAGCCTACCATTTGTGAAGTATGAGCCGCTTTTGCATTTTTATAAGCTGAAGCTTTTGCTGCAGCATTTTGCGAAGCTGTTCCCATACTAGACAAAGAAGACCTGTTTACACCCTGCCCAATATTAATTAAATCTGCTAGCGTTGTTTGATTAATGTCTCTTTGCGCAACACGTGCAGTATTTAAACCCCCAGCTAAACCAATTTGCCCCTGTCTTTGTAAAGCCCTTTGTTGTTCTTGTCTTTGAGCAATACTTAATCCGGCCCCACCATAACGAGAGATGTTTCTTTCTTGTATACCTTTAGCAATTTCTGCTTGTTTAGCTGCATCTTCTGGTGCTCTGTCTATTAAAGAAGTGTCGTCTTTAGCAGCAATTAGCTCATTTTCAAATTGTCTATAATCTCTTACATAGTTTTCATAGTCTTGCCGAGTTATATCTGCAAAAGCTTTTTCTGGGTCATCAACACTTGGCAAAGTAGAAGTTGAATAACTTCTAGTTTGAGCCATATTGCTTTGGTAGTCTTCTAAAGCCATTAGCCGTAAGTCCCCATTTTAAATCTGTCAGACCAAGTATTCTTTTTTGTTTCTCCCGTTAGGTTTCCAGTGTCATCTCTTAACTTGGTTTCACCACCAAAAAAGCTTGTGTCATTTTGTAAATTTGCAAATCCTTGTTTTCCTAAAGTTGTACCTACTTTTACTGCGGCTGCAGTTTGTGCTTCTCTAACTTGTTGTTTAGCTTTTGCAGCTTGTAGGTCTTTTGTGTTTTGTATTCTTGATGCTTGCGCTAATCCAGACATGGCTTCACCGGCTTGGCCTCGTGCTGTCCCTAAAACACCCGTTTGTTGTTGTCTTTGTGCAGCTAAACCTTGCGCACTTGCAGCGGCCATTTGTCCTACTGCGGCTGATGCTAAATCAGCAGATTCATCTACTGATCTTGCGCCAGACAAAGTTGGCCTACCTGTTAAAGCCTGCATAGTGTCTGCGCCTGCAACGCCACGCGCTACACTGCCTAAATCTTCGCTGCTTGCTTTATCACGCATTTCTCTAAGCAAAGGCGCATAAGTTTGATTAAAATAATCTTTCTCTGCTTTTGCTACAGAAGCTTGTGTTTTTTCAGCTTCGCTAGCTTGGTAATCTTGTTGTTTTGGTTTACTACTCATACTTCTTTTTTATAAACATAACTTGTTAACTTAAATCCATTAGCAGTTGCAGTCTTTGCCCATCCTGGACGACTTGTGTGAAACTCAATGACCTTCACATTTTTTTCTAAAGCAAGTTTATCTAAAAAGGTAAACCCTACTTTATTATAATTATACTCTGGTTTTTGGTAGGTTGCCCAGACAAAAAGCGTTGGCTCGCCGCCAGGGTCTGCTATCATTGAGCAAATTATAAATCCAATATATATGTCTTCTTTATAAAACATATACAAAGTTGCATTACTGTTTCGTAATGCTAAGTATATATCTGCTGGAATCCAGTCAGAATAACTTTTCTTTCTTATAACATGTAGATCAGATTCGATTGTTTCATACGCATATCGGATCTCATCTACAGGTATTTCTTCAACAGAGACTCCATTAATAGTCAATCTCTGAACCATATCTCTTATATCGTTTACGAGGAGACATTCCTGCTCCTTTATATTTTACAACTCTACGTACACCTAAGTCTCCGCCTCTAGCTTTTAACTCAGCCTGTACTACTTCTTGATTGAATAAACTTAAATAATCTGCTGCTGCTTGTGGATCGGTCCAATCTTTTGCAGGTATTCTAAGTAACCTGTACAAAGTCCCGTAAACAATTCCATCTCTGTAACTGTTAGAAAAAGTTGTATCAATGTTGCTAGTTGTCCTGCTTGGTTTTAAAGCAACGCTTAAAAGTAAACCATTAGTGACAGAGCTATTAGGTACTGGAATAACCCAAAAAGTATTTGGGTTTTTTTGCAAGTACACTTGTGGCAAAGATGTTTTATCTCGCCAATCTGGATAATTTAACTCTAAACTTCTAGGACTTATAGGATCTAAATCATCACCATCATAGGTCATCCACAAAATTTGATGAACGTCGGTTCCACTTGGTTGGTCAAACTCGTATTCATATACACCACTAATTGTTGTAATAGGGTCTAAGTCATATACATAAGCTTTTGATCTTTCTGCAAACTCTATACAAGCTGACCTTAAAGTAGATTCTACTAAAGAGTCAGGACAATTAGGGACATAGGGTAGTATGTCTTTTACTAAAGAACTAAAGGATGCCATTTTATACTCCTAACCCTTGAACAGGGGGTGGAGCAATGTTCTGTCCATTCCTATCAAAGTTTGGGTTAATTAAATTTTTAGATGAAATGCCACTAGATACACTATTTAAAAATAGTTGATAATGTTGGCTAGCTCTTTGTGCATTACCTGCAAACTCAGAGTCTTTCATATAACATCTAAACAAAACATAATCTACAAGAGCATTACCATAAATATCATCAATATAAATAGTACTACTTGTAGCACTTAAATCAGTAGGGCTTCTAGAAGTTATTAGTTCTACGTACGCGTTTAACCCGGACTTTACACCTGGGTATACATAAAATTTTCTAGGGTCATCTGGATCAAACACATAATGTTTGATTACAGAACCATGAGCTGCATCTCCTGTAACAGTGGGATCATGCCAATCAGGTTCTATAGAATTTAAAATGTCTTCATCTACTAGCCTAATTGATTTTTTACCTGTTGCACTGCCACCAGTAGCACTCATATTGCGTACTACTTTTATTAAAGACAAAGCTACATCCGGTATAGATTGCTCTGTACCAGTAGCTAATTGTACGTTTGAATGATCAGCTGAAGCTTGGGGTTTAAAGTTAACTACTTCTCTTTGTGCATCATTTATGTACCTAAGCAATTCAGCTTCAGTCCATCGAACGCCAGTTGTATCCTGCAGGCTGTCCTGTATTCTGGATATTAAGTTAGCGCCCGTTAGTGTGCCCATTATTTTTTAGCAGTTTTCTTTACAGTTTTTTTAGCGGCCGGCTTTTTCTTAGCGGGTGCTTTACCATCTACATAAGCTTCGTTTATATCAGGTGTAGAGGGATCGTCAGGAATATAATGTCCTTTTTCATCTCTAGCCCTAATAGGTTCACTTGGCTTTTTGTCTTTAATTGAATGAGGTTTGTGTTCTGTACACCCTTCTTGCAAGCACAATAAACCCATGTCTTGTCCAACTTCTTTTGGTACGCCAGCTTCCAATCTGATTGATGCGCCCCAGGTGGTCGAAATATACCTGTCAATATCTGATATTACTATCATAATTTACTCCTAAAATAACTAACTAGTCTTCTTCCTTTGGTTGAAGTTCATCAGTTTGTTTATCAACATTCTCTACAACAGTGGTTATAACACCATCATAAGTTTCTGCCACAGTATTAACAACGCCACTAACGTCTTTTAATGCTGCGCCTGAAATAGAGCCTGCTGTTTTCACAGTTGTATCTACAGTAGTCATAGCAATTTGTTTTCCGCCGTCGATGACAGAACCTACTGTTGCACATGAAGTAGCAAATAGACCAACTAATATTAAATATAAACCTTTCATAATTTTTTCCTTAAAAAAGGGGTGGCTCAAAAAGAACCACCCACAAAAACATACTTAGTATGCAACATCCAATCTAATGACACCAAAGTCTTCAACGCCACCATTGTAGTCGCTGTTAAACTTAGGCTTCTTAAGACCGAAGATTTTACCAATGGAGATACCATTTTGGTTACCATAGTCGAAAGTATCTTCAACTATTTGTGGTAGACCAATATCTGCCATAGCAAGAGCTTGAGCTCCACAGAATAAACAAGCAGAACCGTTGACATCAGCGTCAGCTCCCCACTTGTACCCAGCAGAACCGGCGTTTGAAGATGTTCCAGTAAGTGCGTTAGCAGTGTTAAACACGTGCCTAAACTCATGGATCATAACACCGTCAACCATTAGACTTGAAGAACCAGCGAACAAGGTTGAACTTGGTCCTCTGACTCCAGCATTTCTGACGTTAGCCAAGAAATCTGAATCAAGTTTAAGGTCGGCCATTACTTGAGGTGATACAAATAAATGATATACCTCATCTCCACCTGCGCCTCTTACTCCACGGATGTAGTTGTCTTTAGCATAAGCTTTAAGAGCAACGATACACTCGTAAGTAATGGTGTCAGCAGCTGCAACTGCAGTTACGTCACCAGCAACAAGTTTACTAGTAGCATCCCATCTTCTATGTCTGTTAGAAGTTGGAGCTGTTACATCTGAACCAAAAACCATGTCGCCAAGATTTTGTCCTGAAGTCAGAACAGGTCTCAAAGCACCACTGTTTTTGATTGTGTAAGAAATACCAGAAAGCGTTAAGAACGCTAATTGGTCAATACGATCTGCCATTGCATAAGCAAGTGCATCACGTGAGTTCTCACGGAAATTAACAACCGATTTTTGATCAGCTAATCTACCAGAAAGTCTGTTAGCAAATCTCAATTGATCGAGTTGTACAACAATGTCGTAGGCTCTTAAAGTCTCTTCATTACCTTCTAAAGTGTTGTCTCCAATGATACCGTCACCAGTCATGTCAGCTAAAAGTGTTAATACAGCTCTAGCTCCTTTTTCTGATTGAGTAAGTTCAGATATTCTCTGAACCATAGCATTAGATCC
>TARA_R110002012_G_scaffold3960_4_pt1 | contig 16279 bp, 16 predicted proteins | sample TARA_R110002012 | Tara Oceans TARA_R110002012 (sample SAMEA4396515) | marine metagenome | biome: Westerlies Biome; feature: [DCM] deep chlorophyll maximum layer (ENVO:01000326); material: water (ENVO:00002006), including particulate matter (ENVO:01000060) such as... | depth 40 m
GGTTGAAGGCTTAAATAAAGATTTTTTATCTAAATTTAAATTAATTATAATTTCCGATTACAATAAAGGTTTTTTATTAGAAGAGGACATAAAGTTTATATGCGATAATCATTCTCAAGTTTTTATAGATACGAAAAAGAATCTTGGAGATTTTTGTAAAGATTCTTCTTTTATTAAAATAAACCAAGCCGAATATACAAATTCTATTGATTTTATAAACAAAAACCCCTCAATCAATAAAAAAATAATTCAAACTTTAGCTGGAAAGGGTTGCAAATTAGGAGATCGACACTTCTGTGTCGAAAAAGTAGAAATAAAAGATTCTTGTGGGGCAGGAGACACTTTTTTAGCTGCATTATGTTTTAAATATCTTGATTGTTCAGAAATATCTGATAGTATAGTGTTTGCTAATGAATGTGCTACTCAAGTAGTTCAACAAAGAGGCGTAAACGTTATAAAAAAATGAAGATATTAATTACAGGAGGTGCTGGTTATATAGGTAGCGAGCTTGTAAACTTTTTGCTGAAAAGCGGTCATTCAGTCATAGTAGCTGATAGCTTAGACTACGAACCAACTTCTCTTTTGAGGTATTGTTCTAATACAAACTTTGAATTTGTTAAGTTAGATATTAGAAGAACAGATCTTCTTAAAGATTTGATGAGTAAATGCGATGTCATTATACCTTTAGCTTGTCTGGTTGGATTTCCTGTATGTGAAGAAAGGCCACATGAAGCTGTAGAAATAAATTATAAAGTCAATAAATGGATTGCAGATAATAAATCTCCCAATCAAATAGTAATTTATCCTTGTACTAACTCAGGTTATGGTTCAAGTGAAAATGGGATTTGCACTGAAGAGTCTCCAATGAATCCTATTTCAATTTACGGAAAAACAAAAGTTGATGCAGAGAAAGCCTATCAAGACACTGAAGGTTGTTGCACATTAAGGCTTGCTACAGTTTTTGGACCATCAACCAGACCTCGCACAGATCTTTTAGTAAATAATTTTGTACTAAAAGCAATTAAAGACAGAGTTCTTGTTTTGTACGAATGTGAATTCATGAGAAATTATGTACACATTTGGGACATATGCAGGGTATACAATTTTATTTTAGACAATTGGGACAAATGTTCCAATAAAACTTTTAATATCGGAAATGATGATATAAATATGAACAAGCTTCAGCTTGCTGAAAAAATATCTGAACATATACCCTTAGAAATAATTAAAGCTGAGTTTACTCAAGATCCAGACAAAAGAGATTATGAGGTTAGCAGCCAAAAAATTTACAATTTAGGTTTTCAATGCGACTATAACCTAGACGATGGAATTAAACAGCTTATAAAGATGTATAAAATATTAGATCAACCTTGGCATGGCAATTACTAAAAAAGTTTGGGTTAACGGTACTTTTGATGTCGTTCATAGAGGACATATAGAGCTTTTTAAATTTGCAAAAAGCCAAGGAGATTACCTAACAGTAGGTATTGATACTGATAGAAGAATAACAGAAAATAAAGGTGAAGGCCGACCTATAAATACTCAATTAGATAGAAAATATTTCTTAGAAGCCATTAAATACATAGACGAGGTAAGAATATTTGATTCGGATTTGGAACTAGTAAACATGATTGCGGTTTATCACCCTCAATGTATGGTTATTGGTTCAGATTGGATGGGCAAAGAAGTTATAGGTTCCGAATACACTAGAGAATTAATTTATTTTAACCGAGTTGGAGATTATTCAACTTCTAATATTTTAAGTAAATAAAAATGCATTACGTTTTTGATATTGATGGTACAATTTGCACTCATGCTAGTAGTAAAACTAAATATAGTGAAGCTAAACCCATAAAAGATAGGATTCATCACATAAATAAGCTTTTTGATGAAGGTCATGGTATTATATTTCATACAGCTAGAGGCATGAGAACTTTTAAAAATGATGGAAAAAAAGCTCATGACGAATATTATTGGTTAACTTATAATCAATTAGATGCATGGGGGGTAAAATTCCATAAATTAATTATGGGCAAACCATCAGGAGACATTTATGTTGATGATAAAGGAATAAACGATGAAGAATTTTTCGGAGATTAAATTTGTCCCTAAAGGTTGGGGTTATGAAAAGTGGATAGTTAATAAAGAAGAATATTGTGGGAAAATACTTTTTTTTGCCAAAGATAAAAGGTGTTCTTGGCATTATCACAAACTCAAAGATGAAGTTTTTTATATACGGAAAGGAAAACTTTTAGTTAAGTACGGTTATGATGAGGATCTCCAAAAATCAGAAGAAGTTGTATTAGAAGAAGGTGATAACTTTTATGTGAAAACTGGATTGAATCATCAGATGATTGGATTACAAGATACTGAAATGTTTGAATTTTCAACTCAACATTTTGACAGCGATAGCTACAGATTAGAAAAAGGAGACTAATGAAAAAAATAATTATCACAGGAGTTACAGGTCAAGATGGCAGCAACATGATTGACTACTTGTTAAAAAATACAAGTCATACAATAATTGGTGGAGCTAGAAGACTAAGTGTCAAAAATCATGATAACATTGAGCATGTATTGGATAATCCTAGATTTTTTCTTATTGATTTAGATGTGACTGATCCTCAAAACGTAGATAGGGTTATATCTGAACATAAACCTGATTATTTTATAAACTTTGCAGCAAATTCATTTGTTGGGACTAGTTGGAAAATGCCTACTCAACATATGGAAACAAATGCTTTAGGAGTGTTGCATCAACTTGAGGCCATAAAACGTCATTGTCCTGAATGTAGATACTATAACGCTGGTAGCTCTGAAGAGTTTGGAGATGTCATTACAGAGCCTCAAACAGAAGAACATCCATTAAGACCAAGAAGCCCTTATGGGGCTTCAAAATGCTCAGCTAGACACCTCGTTAAAGTTTACAGAGATTCTTATGACTTATATGCTGTTCAAGGTTGGTTATTTAATCATGAAGGAGTTCGTCGAGGAACAGAATTTGTTACACGAAAAATTACTCAAAACGTTGCAAGAATATCTCATCAATATGCGATTAAAAAATCATTTAAACCACTTAAATTAGGAAATGTGGAGTCTAAAAGAGATTGGAGCGATTCAGAAGATTTCATGGATGGTATTTGGAGAATGTTAAATCAAGAAGAGTATTGGACAAATGTTTGGAAAAGTAAACCTGACGAATATGTGTTATCTTCTGATGAGACACATACTATAAAAGAATTTGTAGAAGAGGCGTTTAACTGTGCAGGATTTCATCGATCTATGTGTCGATGGGAAGGCATTGATGAAGATGTAAAATATTATCATGGAGACGATATTTTAATGGAAGTCGATCCTAAATTTTACAGACCAGCAGAAGTTGATTTACTTTGGGGAGATTCAAGTAAAATTAGAGAACAGCTAGGCTGGAAGCCTAAGACTGGATTTGCTGGCTTAGTTAAAAAAATGGTTGATAACGACTTGGAATTGGTGCATAGTTCTTAGTGCTTTTAAATAAAAGAGAAATCATCTTTCGATTAATTGAAGTGCCAGATAAAGGCAGAAGACCTTTTTTTGCTAGAGAGATGAAAATGTTAAATGATTTGTGCGAAAGGTACTCACAAGAATTTATGTCTATTGTGACTTTTGAAAAAAAATTTGACTCTCTTGCTTATTTAGTTAGCGATAAATTAAAAGGAACTTTAGATAAAAAATTCAGAGCATTTAATTTTAGAGTAGACTTTTCTAAATACCCAAGTTATAATATAGGTGATAAAGTAGGAGAAGATCGGGAGATAAAACATAAAACAAAAACAATAAAGGATTTTTTAAATGAGTGAAAGAGAACCAGAAGATATATTAAATAGTTTTTTAAAAGCAAATAAAGACGATCATTATAATTTTGAAGAAGAAGAAAACTATAAAGTTTCTAGTGGTTCTTTACAATTTGATTTGCAACTTGGAGGAGGTTTTGGCCCTGGGTTACACAGGTTTACAGGAATGAACGAAGGAGGTAAAACTTCAGAAGCTTTACAGGTAATGAAGAACTTTTTAGAAACGATACCTAATTCACGAGGATTTTACATTAAAGCAGAGGGTAGGCTTTCTCCAGAAATGAAAAAAAGATCTGGAGTAGAGTTCGTAAGTTCTCACGATGAATGGGAAGATGGTAAATGTTTTGTTTTTGAAAGTAATATCTATGAGTCTGTGGCTGAGATAATCAGTCAACTAGTAAATAATAATGAGAAAAAAACTAAATTCTGTTTTGTTTTGGATTCAGTTGACGGATTAATTCTTAAAAACGACATGGTTAAAAATTATGACGATTCTTCCAAAGTAGCTGGAGGAGCTGTTGTTGCTGCGACATTTATGAAAAAAATGTCTATAAAATTAGCTAAAAGAGGACACATGGCTATCTTTATCTCTCAAGTTAGAGCAGATATAAAGCTTGATCCGTACAGTAAGGCTCCTGTTAGACAAACTACAGCAACAGGAGGGAATGCATTACTTCACTTTGCGAACTGGATTGTAGAATATGAGCCGAGATTTGCTGGAGATCAGATTTTGCAAGATGCTACGAAAAAACCTGACGCTAAGACTAATCCAATAATTGGAGTTAGATCTAAATTGATTATAAAAAAATCTCCAAACGAAAAAACCAACACTAAAATAAGTTATCCTATCCGTTATGGAAGAACGGGGGGTACTTCTATTTGGATAGAAAAAGAGATAGTCGATTTGTTAGAAGCTTATTCTTATATTAAAAAAAGCGGCGCATGGATCAGTGCGACAGAAGACTTCAATGAGTTACTCGCAGAAACTCCTTTTGATTTTCCTGATAAAATTCAGGGCATGAATAATTTATTTAAATATATTGAAACTAACCCTGAATTAACTAAGTATCTTTTTGAGTTCTTTAAAAAAGACATACAAGAACTTTCTCTTGAATAGCTTTAATGAAATTTATTGATTCATACGGGAGAGAAAGAAATCTAAAAAATGCAAAAAAATATTTAATTAACTGGGACAAACCAAGCCGCAGTAAATTTCAAAAAAGAGTAAAAGATTTTTTGCGTTCTTACTGGCAACATGATGTTGTCTTTGAGGAGTTTAGAGTGGTGGGTACTAGGCTTACTTTAGATTTTTATAATGCTAATAAAAAAATAGCTGTAGAAGTACAAGGAGCGCAACATACCAAGTATGTTAAATTTTTTCACAAAAATAAATTTAAATACTCAGATCAATTAAAAAGAGATGAAAAAAAATTTCAGTTTTGTGAAATCAATAAAATAAAACTTGCAGAAGTTTACCCTCAAGATAAAATAACAGCTTCCCTGTTTGGCGATCAACAAATATATTTATGAATGAAGATAGCGAAGAAGATCCAGAATTTGAAGAAGATCCAGAATTTTCAATACCGTCAGAAATGGTGGATAAACTTTATGAGCTTTCAGGAGGAGCAGATAAATATAAAGGAATAATTATGGCAGTCTCTTCTGAAAATGGGCGGCCTTTAATTTATCAAAGGTTTGATTGCGGAATGACTGAATTGGGTTTAGTTAAAGCCTTGGAAGATTATTTTACAAGATCTAAACCTATTGTTTCAAAAGAAGATGACGAAGAGGAACCCAGATGATATATTCTTACGAGCTTGAAAAACAATTGTTAGCTGGTCTTCTTAAAGATCCCGAATCTTTAACAGAAATATCTAACTTTATAAGCACTTCAGATTTTTATTCTGAATCTACTTCTTTAAATTCTACAATTTTTAGGATTATACAGCAAGCTATTGTCGCTAATGATGAGATAGATGAAATAATTATCGCGCAAAGAGTTAATGAAATAGGTTTGTCTTTTGAAGACAATGTAAACCCTTCTGATTATATAAAATCTTTAGCTTTGAGAAAAGTCCCTGAGGGGAATATTCTTAAAACTGCAAAAGAGTTAAAAAAATATTCTATAAGAAGAGAAATACTTGAATCTTCAAATGCTATTTCTAAAAGAATGAAAGCCATTTCTGCTGAGTCTTCTTATCAAGACATAATAGAAGCGGCAGACTCTATCTATAATTCTAGAATTAATTTATATGAAATAGGCAACGACTCTCCATCAAATATCTATGAGGATATGGAGGAACTTATCGAAGAAAGGGGCAATAATCCCTTAACTGAGTTTGGTATGATGGGGCCACATCCCAAAGTAAATGAAATATATGGGTCTCTTTTAAGACCTGGAAATATTACTGTTATTGTAGCAAGGTCTGGTGTTGGTAAAACACAATTTTGTATGGATTATTCTACTAAAGTGAGTATGCAATATGATGTCCCAGTTTTACATTTTGATAATGGAGAAATGAGCAAAGAGGAATTAACAATGAGACAATGTGCTTCTTTGAGTGGAGTTGCCATGCATTTGTTAGAAAGCGGCAAATGGAGAAAGGCTGGAGATAAAATAGTAGAAAAAGTTAGAAACACTTGGCCTAAAATAAAAGACTTAAAATTTTATTACTATAATGTTGGAGGAATGGATGTGGACTCTATGGTTAGTACATTAAAAAGATTTTACTATGCAAAAGTAGGCAGAGGAAATAAAATGGTTTTTTCTTTTGATTATATTAAAACTACTTCGGAAAGAATGAATAATAAATCAGAATGGCAAATTGTGGGAGAAATGGTTGATAAATTTAAGAAGTGTGTTCAAAAAGAAGTTTTACATGAAGGTGAGCCAATTATACCTATGATAACTTCTGTTCAATCTAATAGGTATGGAATAACAAATAATAGAAACGCTCAAAACATTGTTGATGACGAATCTATTGTTTCTCTTTCTGACAGAATAACTCAGTTTTGTTCACACATGTTTATTCTTAGAAATAAAACTGCTGATGAAATAGAATCTGAAGGTGAGAGATTTGGTACGCACAAGCTTATCAATGTAAAATCTCGTCATTTGGGTAGTGATATTGCAGGAGCGGTAGAGCCAGTAAGAATAGATGACGCTTTGAGAAAAAATTCAATTAATTTAAATTTTAATAATTTTAATATTACCGAAAGAGGAGATTTAAGAGATATAGCTAATATGCTTAATGGAGAGCATGAATTAGCCACAGAAGGCGTTCAAGATGAAATACCAGACTTCAACCAATTCTGAGGATTTTCAACAAATCCTTGAGAGTATGGGTTATAAACTCATAGACTGTGGAGATCATTGGAGAACTCAAGCTTTATATAGAAGTGGGGACAATCAAACAGCTCTTAAAATATATAAAAACACAGGAGTTTGGATGGATTTCGTTGTGGATAAAGGTTCAAAACCTTTTGAAGCTTTAGTTAGAGAAACATTAAAAGGAGATCAAGAAACTTTAAGTAAATTTCTATCTCAAGTTAAAAATTCAAATGATGCTGTAATATATAAGAAAAAAGAAACGATAGAAATGGAAAAAATTTACCCCAAAGAATCTTTAGATAAACTTTTTCCTAATTATAGTTTTTACAAAAAGAAATTAATTTCTGAGCAAACTCAAAAAAAGTTTGAAGTTGGCTTGGCAGGAGTTGGGAAAATGTATAGAAGAATGGTTTTTCCTATTTATAATGAACATAATCAAGTTATAGGTTTTTCTGGTAGGAAGGTAGATGAAGACAATCATTACCCAAAATGGAAGCATCTGGGGAAAAGAAATAATTGGGTGTATCCCGCTAATAACTCTAACACAGGTGTAAAAAAAGAAATAATAGTAGAAAAAGAAGTAATTTTAGTAGAAAGTATAGGTGATGCGTTGGCTCTTTATGAACAAAATATTAAAAACGTCTTGGTCTTGTTTGGTTTGTCTGTCAATAATAATATTATCAATTTTCTTAGTAGCCAGCAAATACGCAATATCTTTATTTGTACTAACAATGACCACGGCAGTTCAAAAAATAGAGGACTTATTGCAGCGATAAAAAACTATTTAAAATTATCTTGTTACTTTGATTTAAATATATTAAGTGTAAAATTCCCTCCCAAACCATATAATGATTTTGGTGATGCTCATTTAGCAGAATATGATTTTCAGGACTGGTCTAATAAAGAAGTAGACCAACAAAAGCAATTAAAATATATTTGTGATTTTATCAAAAAAAACTCCTCTTGCTTCACTAAAAAAGAAATAAAAACTTCCTTAGTGATTAGTGATGAGTAGTGAACCACAAACACCTTTATCTGCAAGCAGGATAAAAACAGCTCAATCATGCTCTTGGCTTTATTGGTGCAAATACAAATTGCACCTTCCTGATAAAAGCAATGACGGAGCTAAGAGAGGCTCTATATGTCATTTAGTTTTTGAAGTTTTAGGAGAAAAAAGAAGAAAAAAATACTATAATAAAATTATCAAATCTCAAGATGTTTTTGCCGTACCTTCTATAAAAAAACTTATTTTAAAACACGCTGTTAAATACGAAGTCGATGATCAGGAAAACATTCAAATGATCAAAGAAATGATTTATAATGGATTGGCTTATGATTTTTTTGGTACAGATACAGGAAAGCCTACTATAGAATATTCAGAAAAAGATTTCGATATAATTAAAAATGACGGATCTATAAAATATAAAATCAGAGGATTTATAGATAAATTATTTTTATATAAAAAGAAAAAATATGCTCTTATAAGAGATTTTAAAACTAGTAAAGCGGTATTTAAGGGTAAAGATGCCACAGATAACCTGCAAGACTTGATGTATAGCTTGGCGGTGAAGAATTTGTTTCCTGAGTACTCAACAAGAGTAAGTGAGTTCCTTTTTTTAAAGTTTGAATTAGAGCAAGATGTTTCAAATTCAGGGATAATGAAAATGAAGCCTTTAGACGAAGAAGAGCTTTTAGGTTTTGAGATGCAGCTTTCAGAAATACAAAAGTATTTAGACAACTTTACAGAAAAACATGCAAAGGCAAATTTTGCGGCTTATAAAGACTTTCCAAAAGATGGTTCTTTTAGTGGAAAGTTATTGTGTGGGTTTGCTAAGAAAAAAGGAGAATTAAAATTAGATGGTAATCCAAAATGGTATTGTTCAATGAAGTTTGATTTCTTTTACTACCAAGTTTTTGATTCTGACAAAAATATCATAGGCTCTTATTTTGAAGAAGATTTTACTGAGGATCTTGTGCCAGATAACTGTACTTACGAAATGAAATATTATGAAGGGTGTCCCGCACATTCTTGTTGACTTTCTATAACTGCTGTTTAAATTGGTTAAATGTTACCAGTTTATAAATCTACGTTTTCTATCGGCAAAAGCATTTTGACTGTGGATAAAATTATTGAGCTGTGTAAATCAGATTCGTCTAACTGTTTAGTGCTTGTTGAAGATTCTATGACGGGGTTTGTTAAAGCCCATAACTCTTGTCAAGAAGCAGGTATACAATTAATTTTTGGGTTGCGCTTAACTTGCTGCAATGATATTTCTGACGAAAACCAAGATTCTGATCACAAAATAATTATTTTAGCTAAAAATGATGAAGGTTGTAAATTATTAAACTGTATATCTTCTTTTGCTAATTTGAAAGGTTCAGGTAAAGTGGACTTCAAGTTTTTAAATAAAATTTGGGATAATAAAAATGTAGATTTGATTATTCCTTTCTATGATTCTTTTATTCATCAAAACCAGCTATACTTAAAAAATTGTGTTCCTGATTTTAAAAATATAACACCAACCTTTTGGGTAGAAAAAAATAACTTACCTTTTGATGGTATTATTTATAAAGCGGTTTTAGAGTACATTAAAGATCGTTATGATTCATCTTTAGTAAAAACTATTTTTTATGAAAATAAAGAAGATGTAGAAGCTTTACAAACTTATAAAATAATATGTGGCAGAAAATTTGGAAGAAGCTCAAGTTTAAGTAAGCCTAATTTAGATCATTTCGGTAGCGATGAGTTCTGTTTTGAATCTTATATAAAAAACAAATGAAAGAAAGTCTTTTAAGATTTAATAAAAATCAACGTTATGTTGTTTTTGACACTGAAACAGAAGGGTTAAATTTAGTTAAGTCTAGACCTTGGCAAGTTGCTTGGTTAGTCGCCCAAGGAGATAAAATAGTTTCTCGTACTGATAGATTTATTCACTGGCCCAACATAAATGTTTCTGAAGGGGCGGCAAAAATTACAGGTTTTTCAAAAAAAGAGTACGACAAGAAAAGTCGTCCTCCAAATCAAGTTTGGCAGGAGTTTTCTAAAGATCTTTTGGATGAAAATACTATAGTAGTTGGGCAAAATCTTTTGGGTTTTGATGTATACATGGTTGATGTCTGGCGTAAGTTAATGGGACACTCCTTAAACAAACCTTTGAATCAAGATTATGTTTCTCGGATAATTGATACAAAGTCTTTAGCTACAGCAATAGCTAAAAATATCCCTTTTACTTCTGGAGATTTTATTAATTGGCAGTATCGTTTGTTGCATTATAGGGAAAGAGGTTTAAAAACCTCACAAGGGTTTTTGTTAAAGCATTATAATATAGATCATGACCCTAAAAGACTGCATGACGCTTTGTACGATGTAGAAATGAATTTTAAGATTTTTAGAAAACAATTATTTGATTTAGAGCTATGAAAATAAGCGAATATACTTCTTATAAAACCCCATTTCCAGTCGGGGTAAAATTGCCAGAAATCAAAATTGAAAAAAAATATTACGAAGAGGTTTCTTGTAGCGACCTGGAAGGCAACTTTCAGTTTTTGAGGAAGCTGTGCTTCAAAAAATTAAAAGAGCGAGGTATAGATGAGAAAGATAACGCAAGTACTTATTATGATAGATTAAAAGAAGAGCTTGATATTTTCAATGACTTAGGTTTTGTAGATTATGTTCTTTTAAATTGGGACATTATTAATTTTTGTAGTGAAAACGATATTCCTGTGGGTGCAGGTAGAGGAAGTGCTGCTGGTTCTTTAGTTTTATATGTTATAGGTGTTACAAATATTGATCCTATAGAATATGATTTATTCTTCGAAAGATTTGTCTCTAAAAGTAGAGCTAGAAAAATAGAACATAATGGAGAAATATTTCTTGATGGCAGTCTATTAGCTGATGTAGATAATGATATTTCTTATGATCGTCGTGCTGAGGTTATAAAGTACATCGAAAAAAAATATGACGGCAAAACATCTAAAATTTTGACATTAAATACTCTTAGTGGAAAACTTTGCATGAAAGAGTGTGGTAAGATTGTAGAAGAGTTGTCTGAAATGGATGTCAATCAAATTAGCGATACTATACCTAAACATTTTGGCAAGGTCGCCAGTTTAGATGTCGCGTATGAAGAAAGTGAAGCTTTTAAAAATTATGCAGATAAATATAAAAAAGCATTTTCCATAGCTAAAAAAATTGAAGGCTTGAATAAAAACACTGGAGTCCACCCTTCTGGGATCTCTATATCATTTTATGAGCTAGATGATATCATGCCACTTCAGTTGACAAATGATGGAGCTTTAGTTTCTGGCTACGATATGAATGATGTAGCTAGCTTAAGTGTGAAATTTGACATATTAGGTCTTAGAACTCTATCTGTGGTTAATGATGTATGCAAAGAGTTAAATATAAATGTTGATGATATAGATCCTCACCATAAATCAATTTACGCAGCTTTAGCGTGTCTTGAATCGCCACAAGGTCTTTTCCAAATAGAAGCTGAAACTAATTACAAAGTATGTCATCTAATAAAGCCTAAAAACTTAGAACAGCTTTCCGCAGTAGTTGCCATAGCTAGACCTGGAGCTTTAGACTTTAAAGATGATTATGCAGCTTACGCTCGCACAGGCGCTTTCCAGTCAGTACATGAATTTTTTGATGATATATTGAGTTATACAGGAGGTATCCCTTTGTATCAAGAGCAGCTTATGAAGATGGCTGTGAAAGTAGGTTTTAGCTTAGATGAATCTGAACAATTAAGAAGGATAGTAGGCAAGAAAAAAATAGATCAAATGCCAGCTTGGAAAGCTAAAATCCAAGAAAAAGTAAAAGATAATAATTTAGATCCAAAAGTAGGAGATGTTTTGTGGAAAGTGGCTGAAGATTCAGCTAACTATTCCTTCAATAAATCTCACTCTATCAGTTATGCTTACTTATCAGCTATAACGATTTACTTAAAGTTCAACTATCCTGAACAGTTCTTTTTAAGTTTACTAAAATACACGAAATTTGAACCTAATTCTCATGAAGAAATAGCGAAAATCAGCCAAGAGCTTCCTCATTTTGATATTGAGCTTTTGCCGCCTGATTTAAATAAGTCAGATATTGATTTTAAAGTAGAAGGTAAAAACATTAGGTACGGTTTGAATTCAATTAAAGGCGTGTCTGATAAAGTTTTAATTTCATTACTGGAGTTTAGAGAGGATTCTTTTAAAAATAAGTATGAAGTTTTTATTTCTGCTAAACAAGCTGGTTTAAACATTGGCGTTTTATCTGCCTTAGTACAAGCTGGCCTTTTAGACTCTTTTGTTTCTTCTAACAGGTGCAGGTTGGTACTTGAGGCTCAAACTTTTAATATATTAACAGATAGAGAAAAACGTAATTTCATTACTCTTGGAGAAAAATATAATTTTGATATATTAAATTCAATCAAAGATGTTATTAAAAATGAATTAATAGGTGATGATAATAGAAAAATAATGGCTGAAAAAAGATTTCAAACATTTAAGAAAAAATATGATCCTTATAGGTCTATATATGAAATGAATAAACGGCATATAAAATATGCTAATTGGTTTTTTGAAGAAAAGCTTTTAGGTTATAGCTACTCTCATACAATAAGAGATGTACATGCACATGAGAGAGATTTTCAATCAGCTCTCTCAATAAAAAGATTAGAAGAAAGAAGCCCTATTAAATTTGTAGGGTTTGTAACAGATATGATAAAAAGAACAAGTCGTAATGGCAATAAATATGCTCGTTTACAAATTCAAGACGAAAGCGGTATGGTCAATGCTTTATTCTTAGATTCAAACAGAGAGCAAAAATTTACAGATTTTTTAAATTCAGGCAAAAAACTTCCTAAAAAGGGGGACATAACAATAATTCACGGGGTAACTGGCGATGATGTTGTTTTTGTAAATAAAATTTTTCCTATTAGTGATAAAATCTATATGAAGCTATCTGAAGTTAAATAGTGTAAATAATAATGATGGGTTTAACAGATTATAATTTAACTCCAAAAGCAAAAAAAGGCATAAAAGACGCTAAAAATTTCGCAGAAGCTAACAATCACTCACTAATAAACAATTCTCATTTGGTTTATGGTTGCTTAGCTAATGTATCCGATAGCTTGTCTTTAAAATTTAAAACTAAAAATATAAATTTAGAATTAAAAACTTTTGTAAAATTCTTTAAAGAATTCTCAGTTAATAACGAAAAACTCTTTGAGGGAGTTAAGGGTTCTGGACCTTGGCATGACGAAGTTAATGAAGCTATTTTCTTTGCTAAAGAGTTCTCAGATAATTTTGATAGTTATTTTATAGGCCCAGAACATATATTGTATGTAGTTTTGGATATGGGAGGTGAGTTTATAGAACATCTACAATTACATGGAATTGATATTTTTAAAGTTAAAGATATAATTGAAACGCATGTTTTAGAAACTAGTGTGCCTCAAATTGAACAAGGGAAAAACATCTTTCAAATAGAGACTAAAAAGAATATTGATTCAGAAATTAAAACAAAATCTACTTCTTTAGAACATCTAAGTAAATATTGTACTAATCTAAACCATCATTTTTTATCTAACCCTTCTTACAAAATATCAGGCAGAGACCTAGAAACAGATCAATTAATAGAAATTTTATCTAAAAAAAATAAAAGCAATGCTATATTAATTGGCGATGCAGGAGTTGGTAAAACTGCTGTGGTGGAAGGTTTGGCGCAAAAAATAATAAATCAAAATGTCCCGCATCATATGTCATTGATGCAAATATGCGCTGTAGACCTAGGCGCTATGGTGGCAGGTACTAAATATAGAGGCGAGTTTGAAAAAAGATTTAAATCTTTAATAAAAGAAGCAGAGCAAGAGCCTTATATTATTTTGTTTTTTGATGAAATTCACACCTTGATTGGTGCTGGCAGTTCCGAAGGTGCTGTAGATGCTTCAAATATGCTGAAGCCAGCCTTGGCTAGAGGTAAAATAAAATGCATAGGAGCAACTACCCAACAAGAGTATAAAAAGTTTTTTGAAAAAGATTCTGCTATAAAAAGAAGATTTGATAAAATAGTTATAGAAGAGCCTTCTAAACAACAAACTAAAGAAATTGTTTTAAACACTCTTGCACACTACGAAGATTTCCATAGTGTTAAGTTTAAAGAAGATGATATAGATTTAATTTTATATCTTTGTGAAAATTATCTTAGCAACAAAAGTTTTCCAGACAAAGCTTTTGATGTAATAGATCAAGTAGGAGCTAAAACAAAAATAAAATATAAAAGTTCTTCTTCTAAAATGAACAAGTTGAGAGACAAATTTTCTCAAATGATGGTTCAAGCGGAGAACGAAGATTTTGACGAAGATTTATTCACAAATACTCTTAAAGATTACATTGAAGCTTTAACTGTCAAAAACGATAAAAAAATAAAAAAAGAAAGAATCAGAAAAAAAGATATTATATCTGTAATAACAGAAAAGACTGGGCTTTCTAAATCTACTGTTTCAAAAAATCATTCTACGTTTACTTCTTTTGAAAAGAAAATGACTAGCGAAATTTTTGGTCAAGACAAAGCAGTAAAAACTGTAAATAATTTACTTTCTTGTGCAAAAGTTGGTTTAATTGATGAAAAACAACCATTGGCTAACTTTTTATTCGTTGGTCCTACCAGTGTTGGTAAAACTTTTACTGCTAAAAAAATAGCTAAATATTTTTTAGGTAACGAGCAGCACTTTTTGCAAATAAATATGAGCGAATATCAAGATAAAACAGGCTCAGCAAAACTAATAGGCGCTAATGCTGGTTATGTAGGGTATGAAGAAGGAGGCTTACTAACAGAGTTTGTAAGGAATCATCCAAATTCAGTTATTTTGTTTGATGAGATAGAAAAATGTGACCCTAAAATACTTGATTTACTTCTTCATATTTTAGATGAGGGTTACTGTACTGATAATTTAAATAGGACTATAGATTTTTCTAATTGTATTATAGTTATGACAAGTAATATTGGTTCTAAGCAAAAAGCTAAAAGAAACGTCGGATTTTTAGAGCAAAAAGATAATGAAGATGCTGTTTATCAAAAAGCTTTAAAAGCTCATTTGAGGCCAGAGCTTTTGGCAAGAATTCAAGAAGTTATATATTTTAAAGAGTTATTACATAAAGATCTTGCTAAAATAATTAACCAAGAACTTAAAATAATAAAACAAAAACTTTCAGATAAGGGTATTCAAGCGACAATAACTAGATCTATAGTTCCTTATATTTTAAAAAATGCCTTACAAAAAGATCTTCACGCTAGAGATATAAAAAATCTGGTAAAAGAAATAGTAAGAGTTCCGTTATCTCATTTTTTGATAAAACACAAAGTTAATCAGAAAATAATATTAAGCTCTGATAAAGAGGAAATAACATTTTCTGTTTAAATGAAACTGTCTTCTTTATTCAAACATAAAGCTTATGCTTTTGGGCATCCTAATGACACAGAACAAGACTGTTTATTTGCAAGTAAAATAATCAGTAAAATTAAACCTAATTTTAAAATTAATAATATTACGCTCTCTTCTGTGTGCGATAATTATGATGTTTTCCATTTAATAAATCAAAAAGACATTTTTTATAAATTAAAAATATCTTTAAGTGACCCTAAAAATGTTTTGCAAAAAGAAGTGACAGCTATAAGAAGCTTAGGGTCTGATCATGTACCTAAATATATTTGTAAAGGAAGCATTAAAATAGGAGAAGATGTAGATTATTTGTTAACTCAAGCGGTGCAATCAGAAAGCATAAGAATTGCAGGAAGATCTGTTTTGGCAGAAAATATAGATCAGTTTTTTACAAACTATTTTTCTTTTTCTAATACTAAATCTGTCAGAGCTAAATATAATAGTAATTTAGAAAGTTTTTGTTCTGATTTAAGCCCTGAAAATCAATTTCCTGAAGAATCTTTAGCTTCAATAAAAAATTATACTGATTATAATTTGTGCAATAATTTTTTTCTGACATTACAAAATGAAATTAAAAATTACGGGGATGAATTAAAAAAGGTTTTTCAACATAAATGTCACGCAAATTTGAATTTAGATTCTATATTCTACAATAATCATTTTTTCTATTTAGATTT
>TARA_R110002012_G_scaffold244635_1_pt1 | contig 16257 bp, 5 predicted proteins | sample TARA_R110002012 | Tara Oceans TARA_R110002012 (sample SAMEA4396515) | marine metagenome | biome: Westerlies Biome; feature: [DCM] deep chlorophyll maximum layer (ENVO:01000326); material: water (ENVO:00002006), including particulate matter (ENVO:01000060) such as... | depth 40 m
ATGTTGACATTTAAGTTCATCATCTGTAAAATATTTAAAAGACATTATGCTACTTTCCTTTTTAATTTATTAAGTAACCCACCACTTCTATATTGATTTCTTTTTCTTTTTAATAAAGAAACTAAAGAACCTTCAGAATAATTTGTTCGTGTATCTTCAAATAAAAAATTAGCTAATGTTTTAGCTATGTCTTTATTTTTCATTTTCAAAGGATCAAAACCATTATCTTCAAGAAGACGTATATTTTCTTCAGCTTCTAAAGTTGCTTGTTCCCACAGTTCTAATTTTCCTTGATCATTAAACACAGGTTCATTATCTTCTATAGATTTTAATATACTATTTAAATCCCAATTAGTAGAGTCATAAGGGTCTAATCCATCAGGATGTGGTATGCCTTCTTCAGCAAAATATTCTGCTAAATCTGATATATCTTTAACTCCTCTATTTCCTGTTGTATAATAAGAAGCTGGTATTCTTTCTAAACCTAAAGCAGCTTTTAGTTCTGATTTATTATATAGTTCTTTGTTTAATCTACTGTTTAAAAGAGATCTAGAAGTTTTTACTTTAGGCTTAGAAGGATTTAAATCTCTAGGAAGTTTACCTTCAACGTCAGGTTCTGCTGCAATAGCTTTAATTAGTTCTTTATCTTTTTTATTTGACTGTTTAGGAATTTTCACATCCTCTTCTTTTTTAGTTAATGCTTTTTTAACACTACCTTTAGGAAGATCCATACCTTTATTTTTACCTGTTAATAAATCTTTCATAGGTAAATTAGTTCCATAATTTCCACCTGTAGATTTATAAAGATTATTCATAGCTATAGCAAAATTTTCTAATTCAGTTAACCCTTCTATTTCTGGAGGTTGTTGCCAATCTCTAGGCACAGGAGCATAAACTCTAGATCCTAAATCAATGGGTGACTTAGCAGCTTTACCTCTAAACATATAAGGCTCTAGATCTTTATCTATTTCAGGTATTCCTTTCTGTTGTTCTTCTAACATAAATTCTTCTAAGGCTTCTCGTCTACCTCTACCGTCTACACCTAAAAGTTTTCCATCAGGAGTATAATCAAAGACTATAAATTTTTTCTTTCCCTTATCAGCAAATACTGCTTTAGTTTTATTCATATTCATAGAATCATTAGCATGTTTAGTTAATGCATTAGGTGATAAAGTTTTAGATAAATCTTCTTGTTCTATATTTAATAATCTCCAGATCCTAGCTTCAGGACTAAAAATATTATTGTCAGGAGGTAACATCCAGAATTCAGCAGGGTTATTAATAGAAGGATTTTTTAATGCTTCAATTATTTGATCTTTAGTTTGTAAAGATGAATTAATTATTTGTTTACTTTGACCCGGAATAGTATCTACTCTTATATAAGCTGACTCAGGAAAATCTATTTTTCTAACCATTTTTTTATAGTGTTCATAATTATCTTTTAAAGCTATTAATTCCATTGCTTCATCTAAATCTTCTAATCTTCCTCCTCTATAGACAGCATCTAAATCTAAACTTTTCATTAAACTATTAACATAACTATCAGAAAGAAGTTTGTATGAAATAATTTTACCACTAGGTAAACTATTAGAACTAGCAGATACTAAATTTAAATTTTCTTTTTTATCTAAAATTTCTTTGTACATTCTTTCAGATACATTCTGTGCCGTATAACTTTTAAGTATATCAGTTCGTTCTTCTACTGTAGTTTGGTTATTAATAAGATCAATTTCTCTTTTAGTTGGAGGAGCGTATGATCCAATGTCATAAAATTGTTCTTTGTGAAATAAAAGATAATTAGGATTCTTTTTCATTTCAGGGCTTAAAGCATTTCTATTAGCTTTGCTATGAGATTTTAATATATATTCATAAACTAAATCTTCTGAAGTCATTGGCACTTCTTCTTCTATAATATCTTCTACATCATCTTCATCTATTTTTAAATCTCTAGCAGGATCAGAACCTTTCTCAGGCTCTATGTAACCTGCTTTTTCTACATCTTCTGTAAGCCCAATATTTAATCCTCTTCCAGCAGTATCTGCTCTTCTAGGATCTTTTGTAGTATCTTCAAAATAACGATAAGCTTCTTTCTGGTCTTCTACAGTTTTAAGACTAGCTAACCATTTTTCTAATTCTTCTTCAGACTCTGGTAATAAAAAATCATCTTTATCATCAGGAGATTTAATCATTCTGTATCCAGTTTGCTTACCCATAGTATCTACTTTAGCTTGTAAAAGAGCATCGCCCATAGCTGTTCTTTTAATATTAGAATCTTCTAAACCACCAAAGCTTGTCTGTTCAGCTTCAAATTCTGTAGCGTCATCGCCTTCTATAGCATACTTATCTACTGCTCTTTGAACACTACCTTGAGTATCCGCAGTTAAAAATCTAGTTCCTTTACCTCCTGCTGTTTGTGATAAAGGAATGTCTGTTAATTTTTTAGCTACTCCTGCACTTACTAAATTTCCATAGTCATCTATGATATAATCTTTTCTTCTAGATAAGTCTATTACTTTAATAACATCAGGATCAGTTAATGCTTGACCATAATATTTAATAGAGTCATAACCTTCATCCTCCATAAGCTTAACAAACTCTCTATTAAAACCATCAAGTATAGTTGCTATAACTTCATCTTCGTCAAATATAGAATTTTCAAAATCCATTTTATATACATCAGAAAGAACACCAGTTAAATCTTTTTTAAGAGCATTAAATTTTTGACTTGGATCTTTTTCTATGACAATTTTTCTTCCTCTAGCTCCTTCTCTTTTTTTAATTTCTTTAGGAACTCTAAGACCAAGCTGTCCTTCATATAAAGTTTCAGTTTCTTTTCTTCCTTTAGTAACTTGAGTAGTAAATTTATCATCCCATAAAAGAAACACAGGAGAATCCTGAACATCTCCTTCCCATTCAAAAGGATTTCTAATTCTAGCTTTACCGTCTGTCCCTTCTCCTGCTAAGTTAACTCTATATCCAAACATAGAACTTTCTTTATTAACATTACTAGGTAAACTAACTGTAGCTTTTTCTATAGAATCTTCTGTAAACATATCAGCATAACTATTAGTTTCATTAGGACTAATTTGTATTGCATTTCCAGAATCAATATTTTTTATTATAGGTTCTTTAGGTTGAAACTGTAGTCTTTTTAAATAAGGATTAACAGCTTTGTAAATATCATCATTAAGAATTTGATCCATACTAAAATTAGATTCTTCAACAAAAGTTTCTATTCCTGATCTAACTATTCTACCTAAACTAAATCTTTGTCTAGGCTCATCTTCATCTATAATAATACCTGCTGTTTGATTATAAGGAAGATTAGTATAAGGATCTATTTTATTGCTAGGATTACTTGACGCATTGTCAACTTTATGATATACTTTTCCTCCTTCTACATATCCTTCATATGGTTTTTCATATTTTCTATATGGTCTAGAATATTTAGTGTAAGGATTAACTCTTGCTCTAGGATTAGTTGTACCCATTCTAACACCTACTTCATAATCAACATTCTTACCTAAACCTTTAACTTCTTTTTTAAAATCTACAGGTTCTCCTAATGCTTTACCTGTTAAAAAAGATGCTGTATCTAATGCAGAATAAAAAGGAATATTTGTTGTAGCTACTTCTCCTAATCCTTTTCTATACAAAGCCATGTCAACAACATCACCTACTATAGGGCCTGAAATTCCTTTAGCTACAGACCCTAATAAACCACTGCCATATTCTTGGTTCTTATTAATGTTATATAAGTATTCTCCATAACCTAATCCACCCCATCTACTTACAGCGTCTGTAATTATCTCAGGGTATTCTTTTTCTAAACTTTCTCCATTACTTCTAACAGCATTAATACCTGCGGCTACTCCTGTCATAAGCAAAGCAGTACTCAATACTTTTCCAGAACCTGTTACAGGATCTCTTTTCATTTGAATTAAAAAATTCTTTAATACAGTATTAGTAAAAGCAGTGGGATACCCCATAAATTGAAATAGAATAGTACCTACTGGATGTTGTTGAATATGAGGACGAGTAACTGCTGCTTTAGAAGGATCTAAAATTACTTCATTAGCAAATCTAGCAGCACCTTGCATTACATTATTTTCATAGTACTCATCCCAATTATATAAACCTGTGCTTTCATTAGCTCCTTTATGTTTATCATACATTTGACCCTTTCGTTGCATAATCCACATTTTACCTTGGTTAATGTTAACACCTAAATCTGCTAGTTCTTGTACTGCTCTTTTGTATTTTCTTTTATTTGATTTAGTTTTAGTTGCTCTATCTAATTCTATTACTGTATCTAGGTTTCTTCTTATAAGATCTTTACCCATAGTAAATGCTGCTAATTGAACAGTTCTAGTCCATCCACTTAATCCAGTATATTTAAAAAAGTTTTCTTGAATCTTTCTACCTGATACACTTTGTATTCCTTCTCCTGTTAAAGAGTCTACTCGTTGGGCTACAGCTTGTTCTAATGCAAGATAAACACGATGCATTTCTCTGTAAGCTTCGTCACTTGTTAAATTATGTTCTTCTTGTAAAAGTTTTTTAGTACCATTAAAGTTTTGTTGTGCTGCATTTTTAATTGTTTTACCTAATGCATTTACATAATCTCCTGCCCCTACTCTAGTTAAAGGAATTAAAACTTCTGTTAAACTTGATAAAGTTGCTAAGGGAAGGTGAGCTATTTGTTGAGATACTTTTGCAAAGTCTGCTATATTGTTAGCTGCTGAAGCATCAAAATATTGTTTACCTAATCCAGTAGCGTACTCATAAAGACTTTGAAGTTCTGTAGCATCTTTAGAAGAAAGAGATCTTCCTGCTGAGTGTAGTTGGCCTCTTATTGAATTAGGGTCACTTATATCTCCTATCCATTTATTTTTAAAATCTGCTAAGTTAACACCTAATGTTTTAGTTCTAGCAAATAATCTTGCACTAGAATTAAAATAATCTTTCATTAATAAATTAAAATCCTTATCAACAAAATCTCTAATTTTACTATCATCAACCATAAATAAACTTCTAGGGCTAAAAGATGAAGGAGCCATTGTACCTAGTGTTTCTAAATCTAATGAATTAACTAGATTTTTTTTATCTAACATGTCTTCTATGATTTGATCTGCTACTTTTAATTTTTCTCTTTTTACTTCTCTAGTATTAGGAAGAAATTTAGTTACTATATTTTTTCTGCTTTCTTCTACTTCATCTATAATTTGACCTAAACTATGAAACTTAACATCTTTCCAGTTTACCCTGCTGTATATATTAGCAGGTACTTCAGGCTCTACTAGTTTTTGAAAGTTACTTATTTTTTTCTGTACTTCTACAGCAGGTAAAGTTTCAAACTCATTAATTAAATTATTATACTCATTAGATATTCGTTCCAAACGATACATTTGTTTTTGCTTTTCTTTAGGGAGATATTTAACTACTGTGTCATAAGGAAGAGTAACAGCACCTTCATCTACTAATATGTTAGCTAATTCATCTCTACGCTCACTGACAACACTCCATCTCCATCTTCTAGGCATCCAATCATTAGGGCCTTTTCTAAGTTTACGTCTTATAATTCCTACGTCATTACCATCTTTAAGAACTGTGTCAGCAACTATTCTTACATTTTCAGCAGCTTTTTTATGTATATTATTTGCATCAGGAATAGCTTCGTCCCATCTTTCTTTAGGAGTTTGCATAAGCCTAAATAAAATATCTTCATCTACTTTAGCCATTTTACCATTTCGTTTTATTAAAGGGCCTAAAGCATCTTCAAAAGCTACATTGTATTTACCAGCATAATCATCAAACTCTTGCTTATAACTTCTACCTAAAAATTTTGCTGAGTCTGGAGAATCTTCTTTTCCTTTAAAAGTGTCGTATCTAAATACTTTTAAAAGTTCTTTTAATTTTGGAGAATCTTGAGCCATTGTTATAAATCTAGTAGTAGGTTTACCTATTGTATTTGATATGAGTATATCTTTGGCTTTATTTAATTTATATATTTCATCTGATTGTTGAAGAGATGTTTCATCTGAGAACTTTAAAATGTTTTGTCTTGTTTCTGATAAAGGTAAACTTTGAAATCCTTTAGTTAATCCTCCTCCTATTGCTCCTCCTAAAAAAGTTCCAAAAGCTGTATTTAAACCTATATCGTAGTAATCTAATCCTTGTCTAAGATCTATACCATCAACATCATCTCTTTCTTGAGATAAATAAGTATGCATTCCATCCCAAGCAGCACCTTCAGCAGCCCCAATTATAGCGTTTTCTTTTACTTGAGAACTATAATAATCTTTAATGCTTTTTAATCTTTCTGTTCTAGCTTTTCTAGCTCCTCCTTTAACATTCATCAATCCTACTTCTCGCATAGTTTGAGTTAGTGGTTTGTCTTGTACAAAAGATTTACCTATTTGTTTTAATCCTAACTGAGCAGTCTTTCCTAAAGCCGCTCTAGCTCCTAAAGACATACCACCTGTAACAGGCGCAAATAAAGATGAAAGTATTAATGTAGGATCAGTAATCATATCAATACCTATATCTCCAGCAGCTTTTACATACTGGCTAAACCCTCCCATGTCAGCGTTATCAAATCGTTTCTTTAAATAACGGTAATCATTTTTTTGTTGATCAGTAAGATTAGGTAATTCTTCAAAAGCTCTATAAGCTCCGTCAGCTAAATTCCAATCAGCATCTCTAAAATATTCATAAAGGTCATCTACAGTTCCACCTTCATTAATTCCTTTTAAAAATCTTTCAGCAGTCTGTGCGTATTCCTCATCATTTTCTAAAGTATCTAAAGTTTCTAATGGGCGCACAAGATTCCTATTTCTTTTAGAAAAATAATCTTCTTTATATTCGTCAGATATTAATTTTTGAGCTTTATCAATCCCAATGTTTACAATCATTAATTATTCCTGTATAATCCAATTATTAAGATTAAATTTACCACTATTTAAAAATTTAATTGCTTTGTCAAAAACTTCAGGCTTAGTCCCTATATCAATATTAGGTGAGTATTGATTAACTTTTTCTGTAATAGTTGAAATGCTGCTTCCTCCTTTACCTGCTTTTTTATTAGGAAATAACATAGCAAGTTTTTTATAGCCTATTAAATTTTCTTTATCAGTTGCAGTTGTTCCAAAAGGTAAAGCTGCTACAATATTTCTTAACCTATTAAATTCTTTTGTTTTTTCATCTGGACTTAAAGTTTTTATTTTTTTATTGTATTCTACAAGTTCTCTAGAATTATTAACTTCTTCAATAATTTTTTTACCTTCTTCAATACGTTTTACTGATTGATCTTTTTGTCTGTTTAAATCTTTAATTATAAATTCTTTATTTCCAGTGTTTACTTTTTCCATTCCTTTAATAATTTTATTTGAATTTAACATTGCAATTATTATTTTAGCAGAATCTACGTCTGTTCCAGAATACATATCTTCTGCTTTAGTTAACAAAGATTCAACTACTTGGAGTTGAGGTTCTAAAGTTGTAGGTACTGCATTAGATTCTAATAATAAATCAAAACCTTGAGGTGGATTTTCTTTTTCATATCTTTGTTGTCTTGATAACATTCTCATGTTACTTATATGAGTTTCTTTTAAAAATTCTATTGCTTCTTGTCTAGTAGCATTATAAGTTTTTTTATAGGTATCAATTTCTTTTTCGTTAAGTTTAAAACTTTGTAACCATGTTTTTTCTTGATCTTTAGGTTCATTAATTTTTCTATCTATTTCTGCCATTTCTTCAGGAGATATAGTGCTTATAAACTCTTGAGCAATTTTAAGTTCTTTTTCGGGATTGCTTTTTCTTTCTGTATCTAATAAAGATGGATTAGTAGGTATTTTAATTTCAGGTTGTTTGTTAACTACCTCTACTAATTTTTTTGCTTCCTCAGATAATTCTTCAGCTTTTCTAGCTTTTAAAACTATGTTTCTTAATTCTTCTATAGATCTACTAGGTCTTTTGTTTGTTCTAGCTTCAGTAACTTTAGTAACTAACTCTTCAATAGTAGCAGCTTCTGCATTAGGTACTAAAGAATTAAAAACATTATCTATTATATTAGATGTTGCATCAGTTTCAGTTATCTTTTTTTTTAGCTCTTCTGGTCTAGGAGGTCTATAACCTCTTCCTTCTCTAGTAAAATAAGAATCTAAAAGATCTTCATTAGACATTTCTATTCCATGTCTTTCTTTATAAACTTTTTTTATCATACTTGTATATTCTTCAGGAATTTCTTCTAACATAGAAACATCTAATTTTGTTTCTCTATCTTTTAAAGCTACAGGCATATTAAACTCACTTAAATCAGTTAAGTTAGCTTCTTGTAAAACATCTTGTACATAAGGATCACTAATAAGTCTTTTAAAATCTGATAAATTTCTAGCTATCCTGTATTGTATTTCTTCTGCTTCTTTACCTCCGGGTTTAACTTTTTTAACTTCTCCATCTGTAAAAACATTTCTTTCTTTTTGTAGTAAAGAAGAATCCAATTGTATTTTTTTATCTAAAGTTATAGCAGTAGCAAGCTTGCGTCTAGTATCTTGTTCTTCAGGATTAAATTGTTGATTCATTCTGCTTCTTGGATTGTTACCTCCTCTAACCATAGGATTTAAACCTACACCTTGTAAAATTTTAGCCATAGTTCCTTGAGCTACATTTAAATCTAAAATTTCAGCAGCTTTTGAAAGATTCATTCTTACTTCTACAGGTATTGCTGTGCCTTGAATTTCAATAGGTGTAGGCATTTCGTCTAAAGTTTCATATGTTCCTGTTTCAGGATCTCTTACTAGTCCTGAAAATTTAGCGTTAAATAATGTTTGGAAATTTTGTAGTTTATCTATTTGTTCTGATTCTTTTAAAGCTTCTATGTATTGATTAGCTGAACCAATAACTTGATTTATTGCTTGTACACTGGAAGAAGAACTTGGTGTTCTATCAAATATAGTTCCTTTAGCAAACATTGAAGTTCCTTTTTCAGGATTAGACATCATATATTCACCAGCAGGAACAAACCCTTTTAACTCTGAAGTAACATATTGTTTTATTTTGTTTGAATATACAAATCTGTTAGGTTCAGACGCAGACAATCCCCTATCACTTTCTCTTAGACCTGCTGTATCTGTAAGAACTTCAGCTAATATATTAAGTAATTCAGGATCTGTGTTGTCTACATTGCCACCTAAAAAACTATCTTGAGAGCTTTTACCATATTTTCCAAGTAAGTTAATTGAATGTTTATTAGAACCTACTATACTTTCTATGGTATGCCAATGACGAGAAATAAGTTGTTGTGTTTCAGCAGCATTAGGCCCCTCATTATTTATTTGTTGTATAGCATAAGCTAAAGTATTGCTTTTACTTTCCATACCATCAGAATTCCAAAATTGTGTTTCTAATAAATTACTAAAATGATTAGTAACTTTTGCTAATAATGCTTTTTCAGTAGGGCTGTTGGGTTCTATGCTAGGAGGATCAGTATATAATTGACCAGAGTTTAAAAGTTTTTTTCTGTTGCTAGGAATTATATTAGGATTATTTATTATGTTGTCTGCTCTAAACTCTGTATTTTCAACAGCAAGAAAAGCTTCTTCTGTACTTTTAGCTTTACTCTGAGCAAGCATCATTTCAACTACACCAGCAGGAAGACCATTGTTTTTTTCAATTATTTTTAAATGACTTATTACTTGTTTTTGCTCAGGAGATTGATTTTTTTCAGCTTCTAATTCTCGTATGTTTCTTCTTAAATTTAATTTTTGTTGAGCTTCATTTGTAGGAAGACTTACAAAATCTACTAAATCTTTTTGATAACTTTCCCAAGCTACTTGAATTTGTTCATCTACATTTTTTCCACCTGCTTTAACAATAACATCAACTTCTGCCATTAAATTACCATGAAGAACTTTCTGTCCATCAGTACGGCTTAACGTACCTATAGTATTTATTAACCAAGCATCTTTTATATTTTCTGTAGGAGGCAATTCATTAGCTTCTAAATTAAATTCTTTTTGTAATCTTAATACAGATTTACGCATTAAATTTATGTTATGATCTGCTAAAGCTTTAGGGATTCCTTTAAATTGTGCTAATGCATTATTAGGTAACACATTAAAATAACTTAATTTAGAATCTGCTAATACTTTTCTTGTTCCTACTAAATCTAATTTTTGTCCTGACTGTTGCCAAGCTTCATAGTCTTGTTCAGCTTCTATTATAGGAGCATTTAACATATTAGCCATTTTAGATTCAATTAAAGAGTTAGCTAATTTAATTCTTCGTTTATCACTTCCAGTAAGTTTGCTAAGAAGATTTGAATTTTTTAATACATTAGAACCTAATCCTTGTATTAATCTTTCAGCTTCTACATAATTTCTGTTAAATTCTTTTGGATCAAATTTTTGAGACATTTTAATTTTTTGAGCTAAATTAGATCTTAATCCTGTATACAAATCATTAGCTACTCTATAAAAATTATTATCTTCTTGAGGCAACAACAATGATTTTCTTTTCATAAAATCTTCATATGTAAAATTTGGATGAGCAGCAAAAAATTTAGGATTTGCTTTGTATACATCTTTCCAAACTCTTTGTCCTAGTATAGCATCTTGAGCATCTTCATCATCTATATCAAGACTATTAGCTTTAAATTGTTTTGCAAAAGGTTCGTATTCTTCTTTAAGATCTTTATATTCTTGAGCTTCTGATCTCATGTTACCTAGTTGAATGCTTCTATTTAATTTTTGTTGATCTACCATTTCCATTTGTCTGTCTTGTTCTAAAGCTTCTACAAAATTAAAAACTGCTCCTAGTCCTGTATTTATTTTTTCAGATGTTGTAGGACGTACAAAAGTTTTAGCTCTACCTACATCAGATAATAAACTAGGAAGAAAACTAAAATCCATTTTATGTCTACGGTAATCATCAGCCATTATTGTTTCTCCATAAGACTTACTTTAGGTATATCTGCTTGTTCTATGCTTTCTAAAATTTCATCAGGAACACTTTTTTTTGTAATAGGAGGCATAGCTACTCCAAAAATTTTAGAGTTGTGTAAAAATTCTTTATTCTTTTGCATTAATTCTATTTCATCTTCTTCATCTAATTCATCATTTTCACCATCATAAATTTCATAGTTTCTTATATCTGATCTTTCTGCTAAAGCCATTAAGATAACCATTAAAGGTTCTGCTAGTAACAACATTAAATCTGGATTCCATCTACCTTCTCTAAATCCATGTTCCAACATAAGTTGAGCTATAGAAGCTATATCCATTCTTCCACTTGCTAATACTTGAACAAGAGAAGTTAACCTTTCGTCTTCTTCAAATAGTTCTGATACAATACCATTCAAAGCTGAATTAACTGTAGTATAATCTGTAGGTTTTTCCCAAGGATAAGGTTCTGAAGGATCATTAGTTAATGATTGACCCGGAACAGGCTTACTAAAAGGATTAATATTTGATACTACATTAGTATCTATGTTGTTTCTTTCTGCCATAAATTATACCTTATGTGTCAGCGTAATTATTAAAAGGTGCATATGCTCCATACGCATATCCCATTCCTACTTTTTGATGAATATTTTTAATTATTGAAGAAGCTGATTGAGGAGTAGCATTTTTTAAAGGTTCATAAAAACTACTAGCTTGTCTAGATGAAATTAAATCACTACCAAGTTCTAAATTTCTACGAACTTCTTGAACGGCTGCTGGATTATAAGATTGAGTTTTATATTCTCCTCTTTCACCAAACATAGCAGTTCCTGTAGTGTAAGCTAATTTACCTGTTTTTGCTACAGATGCTTCTGATAAAGCCCCTTCGTATCCTGTAAGTTCTCCCCATGATTTATTATAAACATGAGACAGTTGATTTATAGGCCCTTTAGTTTGTCCTAATGTTGGGAATTCAGATACTCCTCTATAAGCACTTGAAGGTTTTAAACCTAATTTAGCAGATGTAGGATCATAAGTTTCACTATCAGCTAATAATTTACTAGTGTCATCATACCATTTTCTAACTTTTGGATTTTGAAAAAGCTTTTCCTTAGTTCTTGTTGTAAATGTATTTTCAATTCTATGAGCAGTTAATTGATCTTGCGTAAGTGCTTCACCTGTTTGTTTGTTTACCCAATCTGTTTCAAATAGTTCTTGCTTTAGATCCTGTTCAAAAGGTATATTAGGTGAATCTACAGATATTTTTACATAACCTTTTTCTTTTAATAAAGGATCTGTACGATGTTCAACGCCAAAATTAAATGACTCTTGTACAGAAGCCCCTTCATTCATAGCTGTTTTAACATCTCTGACAATAGTATTCCTTGGACGAGCAAATGAAGTTCCAGTGAAAGAACTATCTTGAGGAATTACAAAATCTGATCCTCCTGTTGCTTTGCCTCCTGTCATAAAATCTAAAGTTCTTTTTGTAGCGTCTTTAGGACTAGTAAAAACTTCTCCCATTTGTTTAGCAGCAGCTTTAAATTTTTGACCTAATGAAACAGCTTCTGTAGGACTTGTTATTTTTGCTCCTTTAACAGCACTCCCTACTATTTTATCACCCATTGTAGTTTGTAAAGTTTGTCCTGCACCTGTAGTTACTGTTCCTGAAAAGAAAGAACTAAATATTTGAGGCAATGCTACAGCAAGCATTATACCTCCTAAGATTTTACCTACTTTAGATTCAAAAAAATCACCAATCTTTCGGCCTACTTTTTTAATACCTTTGCCTATTCTTTTAAAAAAATCCTTCATATTTTATTCCTTATTATGGTACTGGCATTTCTTCTAAAGTATTTTCTATTCCTAATACTCCTAAAGATTTTAGTATAGTATTATTAAATCCTGAAGACCAATGTTTAGAATCATAAGCATCTCCTCCTGCTCCTAAAGCTGCTATAACTACAGAAGCCATACGTTGTTCAGCAGCTTCATATGATTTCCAATCATGGTCAGCTATATCTCTTTGTTCTTGCCACAAGAAAGATAAAGCTTGAGGAGTTAAAGAAAAACTATTCATCGCGTTTTGCATGTTGACAGCATTCTGAGCAGCAGTGTTCACCTCGTTTGACCTCCTCCTCCACGCTACATTCCCGGCCTGTACAGCAGCAGCATTCGTTGCATTCCATGATTCCCTCCTAAATTTGAATTCAGCATTTGACTTATCAATATCTTGTCTCATCTGAGCGTTAAACTTTTCTACATCTACATCTCTATCAACTCGCCTAGCTTCTGCTGCATTTTCTTGTGCTGCATTAAATCTAGACATATCATTAGCAGCAGCAGCATTAGCCATTTCAGTTTCTTTTTGAATATTAGTCATAAACATATCTACTTTATTTTGTTCAGTAGTATTAAACTGTTTCATTAAATTTTCAGCAGCTTGATTACTTAATATTCTTTCGTTTTCTATTTGAGCTTCAACCATTTTAGCTTGTTGCTCATTATTTAAATTAGCCATATCCATTTTAAGAAATGCATTAGCATTATTTATTCTTGCTCTTGTTTGCATATCTGCTTCAGCTATGTTTTCTTGTGAAGTTATAACAGCATTTTGAACTGCTGCTTGTTGTCTATTATTAGTTTCAGTTAAAGCTACTGTTTGGAAAAATTTAGCATTAGTTACTGCTGCTTGTTGTTTAGCATTAAAGTTTGCCATGTCCATTTGGAATGTTACGGATGCATTTTGCATAGCTGTTTCTTGAGCCATCTGAGCATTCTGAGCAGCTTCTTGAGCTTCTATGTTTTTAGATTGAGCTACACTAGCTTGTATTGCTTGTGCATTAGATTGAGCAATAGGTAAAGCACTTTGTATAATAGCGTTAAATAAAGCATCACGACCTACTGTAGAAGCACTCAGACCTCTTTGAGCTAACATCTGATTAACTGCTGAGACTGCGGGTCTAGCCCATGCAGGAGGCTCTCCGTTCTCCATGCCTTCAAGAAGACCTTCTATTTGAGTACTTACAAGAGCTTCTTCAGGCAAACCTTCTATAACACCTCTTTCTTCTTCAGTAAAATCTAATATTCTTTCTTCTAAAAGTTCTGGATCATTTGCATACTCTTTAATTTCTTCTTCAGATAGACCAGCATTTCTTAATTGTTTTTTATATCTTGTAATTTTTCTTTCTGAAAGACCTGCTACTTTAACTGCGCTTGCTTTAGCTGCTGGACTTAAAGTACCTGTTACTGTATCTACAAGAGCTTTATTAGTTACTGGATCATCTACTTGATATTCAGCAGCAAACTTTGCGGCTGTTATATCAGGAGTATCAGTTACTTTAACTTTATCTACATCTACTTGAGACTCATCAGATATATCAGCTACTTCTTTCATTTTAGTAGTACCGTCAGCTAATATAATAGGCTGACCTGTCACAGGATCTATATCAGGAACTTGTTTAGTTCTTTTAGCTGCTGTTACTGTAGCATCTTCAGAAACTGCTGCATAATCAGTTTCCATGATTGGTTTGCCTTGAGCATCATATTGAGGAACACCATCTTTCATTACTTGTTTTTCAACAACTTTAGCAGTCTTTGTAGTTCCATCAGCATTTTTAGTTACATCGTCTACTTTTTCATAGGCAGTTTCCATGATTGGATTACCTTCAGAATCAACTTGAGGAACACCATCTTTCATTACTTGTTTAGTAGAAGTTGCTACATTTTCACTAGTAGTTGGCGCAGCTACTCTAGCTCCTGCAATATCTTTACCTTGAGTTTCTTCTAGAAATTGTTCATAAGCTTGACCTTCTTCTGTACTTCCAAATATATTACCATCAGAAGCTGTATATTGTTTACCATCACGATTTTCTGGAGGAGGCAATAATTTTATAAAATCACTTTGAATCCATTGCTCTTGATTTTCTTCAGGAGTACGCTGAGTTCTCTCCATTTTAATAGCAGTATCATCAATAAACTTATATTGTTCTTTACCTTGAGAGTCTAATACAGGATTACCAGCATCATCTACTACAAGTTCTTTACCTGCTTTTTCAGCGTCAGGTATAACAGATCTACTAGTTTCCATAATTGGTTGCATATTAGAATCATAAAGTAACTTACCTTCTTCATCTCGTTTTTGAACTTGATCAGGCATTTCACCTTGAGCAGCATCTTCTATTTGTTTTCTAGCAAGATCTTCTTTACGTTTAGCTTCTGCTTCACCAGTTAAAACATTAGTTTGCTCATCAGGCACAGCTTCAGTAGTTTCTTCTGTCTTAGATTCTGTAGCATCTGTAGTTCCACCTGTAACTACTGTAGAATTAGTTGTTCCTGAATCTGTAGTTTGTTGTTGTGTAGTATCATCTCTAGCAGTACCATACTTTTCTGCTCCTGTAGAATCATCAGTTTGATTATTAGATGTTCCACTGCCGTTTTCTTGATTAGTTTCTGTAGTATTATTAGATGAAACAACAGGTTTGTTATTAGATTGTTTTTCTAAAGCTTTCTTTTTCATAGCTTCTATTTCTTTTTTAGAAGGAATTTCAAATCCTCCCGGCCCTCTTCTTGATATGTTTATTCCTGCAAAAGCTTTAGTTCGTCCTCCTTCTTCAAATCCTGCTCTTTCTCTGACCCATCTATAAGGACTTTGTACAGGGCCTTCATTTCCTAAAGGAGTAGCATAATCTAAATAACTTCTAAATGTTTGCATACCCGGAATTCTGTTTAGTTGTGTATTTACAAAATTACTTCCATATTCTCTAATTGCTTGTACAGGTTTAGGTCTATTAGCCACTGCATCTCTTATAGGAGTTTTTTCACTAAAACTAGTTCCTGCCATTGTATTTAAAAATTTTCTTACGCTAGGTCTACTTTCACCCGCAGGATTTACAGGTTTAAAAGGAGTTCCTGACATATAATCAGCAGCTTGCGCTCTTTGAGAATTTTGAAAATTTTGACTAGCTAGTCTAGCAGAAGGATCTGCGCCTAAATTTTTACCTAAGTACCATTGTCCTGATTCTTGTCTAGCTGCCCTTCGTTCTAATCTTCTTTGTTTATTTTTTTCTCTCCATGCTACAACAGGTCTTAGTTTAGATTCCTGCTCTTCAGTACCTGTAGTATTGTATCCTACTTCTTCTGTATCAACAGGCTTACCAACTTTTCCACGTAATCTACCCGGCATTCTGCTCCATATAGATCTACGCCCACTTCCAACATAACCAGAATCAGCAAAACCCACACGACTACCTTCACTATATTCCTTTCGTGGCTTTCTATATCGTTGTCTTTTAGATTGTCGTGCTTTACTCATTTA
>TARA_R110002012_G_scaffold313996_1_pt1 | contig 16254 bp, 16 predicted proteins | sample TARA_R110002012 | Tara Oceans TARA_R110002012 (sample SAMEA4396515) | marine metagenome | biome: Westerlies Biome; feature: [DCM] deep chlorophyll maximum layer (ENVO:01000326); material: water (ENVO:00002006), including particulate matter (ENVO:01000060) such as... | depth 40 m
AGAAGAAGATGATGAGTCTCTAGTAGGCGCAGACACTGGGTGGGAAAAACCTAATTTAAGATTTCATGCGAAATCAAAGCCCAAGTTCCCATGGATGAATAAGTCAGGGGAGGAGAAGGAGAAAGTAGAAAAACCGTCTTTAGGCAGTAAAGAAGCATCGGAACGTCCGGAACTTAACGATGATGATGAGACTACTCAAGGTACTGCTCCATCAGAGCCAACCTCAGACCAAGCTAAGGACCCAGTTGGAAGTACAGAAGAAGAAACACCAGTTGAACGTCCTAACTTTAAGAGGCTTCCTGGAGGAAGAAAGGAGAAAAAAATGTCACGTGAAGATTTAATTTTAAAGAGGAAAGGCTTAGGAAGCCATAGAGAAGCCGCAGCCGCCTCGAACGCTCGAAAAAGAGCTGCTGAATTAATAGCAGCAAGTTGGCAAGCACCTAAGGGAGAACCAGTCCTGTTTGAGATGTCAAAATCTAGAGCTAGACGCATTATTGGGAGTAGTAGAACAACTCAAGCCCAAAAGAACCGAGCTCGTACAGGTTTACCTGTAAAATTAAAGGACCAAAAGAAAAGAGCTACTGCAACAGCCGGAAACCCTGATACATCTTTAGATGTAGCTGTTAGGGCTGGAGATGCAATTGAAGATGCAGGTAGAGAAGCCGAAGTTCATAGAAAATTTCCACCTGCTAAAAATAGACCGTTGACTCCAGAACAAAAAGCCAATGCTGAGAAAAATGCACCTAAATGGGTAAAACCGAAATTCCCATCAATAAGACCTAACGAATCTGATAAAGATAAGGAAATAAGAGCTAGAATGAAGGCAAGAGACGAACGTGAAGCAAGGCTGAGCGCTGAAATAGCGCGTAGAGAAGCTAATAGAGCTAAATAGGAGATTTTAAAATGTCTAAAGATAAAGATAAATACGAAAAGAAGGACTGGGTAGAACCTCCAGTTGCTTCTGCAATTATAGATAAGGGACCTCCTTATAAGGTTCCTGAGAAGAAACAACCTAACGTAACCACGTCTGAAACCACAGATAAATCAGCAAAGGAAGCGCAACTTCTTGCAAACACTAAAGAAGCAATTGCTTTAAAGGTTACAGAGGGACGTCTAGAAGTTCAGAAGATTAAAGCTTTAGAGAGTTCAAAGGAAGTAGCAGGAAAACACCTCGCGAAATTCGGCGCTTTTTATCTTATGGTAATGGTTTTGGTTTTTATCTTATCCGCATCCTATCTTCCAGGAGATTCTATCGCGGTGATTGCAGGTCTAGTAACCCTAGTTGTTACTAACATCTCAGGTATTCTTAAATCTATATCCACTGATGAAGAGGTGACGAAAGACCCTATTGAACTAATGTATGATATCGCTGAGAAAAATAGCGAAACTTGTGAGAGAGAAATGAAAGCTATGGTGGATTCTAACGAAAGACAACAAGCTGCTCTTCTCGAATACATGGAAAAGAACCAATAAGCTTGAAAATCCTATAGCTTAATCCCCAAAAAAGGTAACATTACTTCATGTCTAAAAAGAAAATTAAAAAAATCCTCCTGGGAGTGGCTGTAATTGCCATTGCATATTATGCTCTAGTAGCATGTGCGGTTCCCGTTCCAATTATTCTCTAAGAATAATCATAACAACAAAAAATAAAAAACCCCGGTGATTCATTTCATCGGGGTTATTCTTATATGCGGCTAGTATATTATATTAAATCTTTATAGTTTAGCTTTCTTCTTCTTCGCCTTCTTCATCTTGCTTCTTATAATCTGCAGTAAGCTCTGCCATTTCCTTCTTAGATAGAGCCTGACCCTTCTTATTACGAGGCTTCTTTTTATCTAATTCTTGGGCTGCTGCTCTCATTTCAAGCTCATTTTTTTTAGCTCTTCCTGCAGGGGTAGCTGCAAGCCCTGATGTAACGTGTCCTACATCTACTGTCTCGCCACTAATTTTCACAGTTTTAGGTTTTTTAGCTAGATTCTCACGTTTTTCGATAAACTTTTTACCAGGATTCATAGAGACGTTTCCTTTTTCGTCTTCTTTCATCATTTTCTTTCCACCACCGTAGCCTTCGCTAATTAGTGTTTGTAGTGATTCGAGAAGAGTTGATAGGCTTTCTTCTAAGGCTATTACACGAGATTCCATATCGGTAGTTTTTGTTTCTACGATAGGCTCTACATCTGCTTCAACTTCTTGATGGTCTTGGATTTGAGCTGGAGCTTTCCAACCATTTCCTATATCTGTAGGCAATCCGAAGTTTTCTCCCATTGCTTCTGCATGTTTTGCTACAGTCTCATCGTTATCTGGATGTTCTTCTGTTTTAATGTCACCCATGGATTCTTTTCCATACATGGATTCCATTAGGTTATTAACGAAGTTTGTTGGAACTCCGTCGTCACTTAAGGTAAGGTCGTTTGTCATATAATTATTCCTAATTTATATATGTTATTTAATTAAATTAATACGATGAAATTAATAGATAATATGAGATGTATACCGTAGAATCTATGGGATTAGAATTCGAAACTCCAATTTTAGGTGTTTTTGGGACGGAAATGTTTGGGAATATAGCTAAAGGGGAAGTTGATGCGGACAAAAGAAGAGCTGTAAAGAAGATTATAAAAATACTCAGTGGTATTCAACCTAGGTTAGTGTATATCATACCTAAAGGTAGAACTTGCTTATACGCTACACACTTATTACGAGTTTTAGATATTCCCTTTAGTTTAGTAGTTCCTTGCAGGGGATATTTTGATTCTTTAAAAACCTGCCATCCAGCTAGGTTTAAAAAGGCTGTGGAGGCTGCTCAATCTATCATTATACTTAGTGAGGAGACTCTAGATGTAAAAAATAGCAAATACATTGAAGATGAGGCTGAGAATTTTATAATTGAAAGGTCTGAACTAATTTTATCAATTTATGGTAGAACAGTACCTCAGAGATATAAAAATTTAAATAAAAGAATTAGAGAAATAGAAGCTATGGATGTTATATTCTTAAATTACTCTGCTTAATACTCAAAAAATCTTTTAAAGAAAGAGGGTTTAGTAGTTTTGGGTAAACCTTTTAAGCATTCGGAGCGGAACTCTGAAAATGCCATTACACGTACCTTTGTCCCTTTACAAACTGCTCTCAACCATTCCTTAGCTCCTTCCTTAAACCCATTCCCTTCAATTACGATAATAGCCTCATCCTCTTCAATATTATTAATAAAATTCATATAGAGATACGGTAACTTTTCATCTACAGACCCTTTGGAGTGCTGAGCCTTACACTCTATACGAATCTTTCTTCCTTTAAAGTGTAACACAAACTCAGACTTACATCTACTATTACCATAAATGTTTGTATAAGGTACACCCTTAAGAAGTATATCTTCGCGTATATCTGTCTGGCTATACCTTTCAGAGGGTACTGATAAATTTTCGACCACACAATCTTCTACTAGATTTTCTAGCGATAAACCGTTTTTAATTGCTTTTGTTCCTTGTTTCATTATAAAATATTACTCTTTGATAAATATTGGGAGTTTATCTCCTAATCTTTCTATTAACGCTTCTCTGTTCACATGCCACGATGCTTTATTTGATGTTTGCCCTATAGACCTGTGAAAAATTTGTATGGGTATTACGTAATTATGAAGACCTTTCATATGCGCTTGCAAAGTGTAAGATATATCATAAAAATCCCAATTACCTGAGAAATATGTAGGTTTTTTAGTATTTATCTGATGTAAAACTCTTCCTTTACATACTAAGAATACTCCGTCCATTGCTACCACTCTTCCCGTAGGTCCATAGTAGGTTTCTTGCATATCTCTATAAGTGGTTCCATGATATACCATTCCTGCTAAGTGTCCTGAAGCATAATCACCTAAACCTTCCCACCATACGCAAGATTCCCTAAGTATCCTAGTTCCTGCTATTCCTAGAAAGCCTACGCTCTTTTCTTTTAAATTTTCCTCAATTATTTCATTAAATACACTTTTATTAGTTAAAATTGAAATATCATCATGGCACATGATAACAGTATCCTCTGCCTTAATGTCATATTCGGTAATAGCCTTTGTATATGCCTCAAAAATACTTTTACATCCATCCATTACAGCTAAGGTCCACCCAGCCTCAGAAAAGTAAGATGACAGGTGGATTGGGATATTTTTGGTTTTAGATGGTATTACTGCGATTTTTTGCATAGGTATATAATTTATAGTAAGTTATGGTAAGTAAACAGGACATTATTGACGAAGTTAAAAAGTGCGAGGAAGACCCTGCATATTTTATACGTAACTATGTAATGATTGAACATCCTATTAAAGGAATAATTCCTTTCGATTTATACAAATTTCAGGAAAAAATTATAAGTGAGATTGAAGGGAATAGATTTAATATCGTTAGAAAGTTCAGACAGGCAGGAATTACCACTATTTGTGCAGCTTATTCCCTGTGGTCTATTATTTTTAAAGATAATCATAACGTAATGGTAGTATCCATTGGAGATAGAGAATCAACTGCCTTCCTGAGACGTGTTGTAATGATGTATGACGACCTTCCGAAGTGGTTGCAGCCAGGAATAGTAGAAAAGAATAAACACTCTCTATACCTATCTACAGGCTCCCGTGTTAAGTCTCAGCCCGCAGGTGCTGGACGTGGAGAGTCAGTCTCTCACTTAATTGTTGACGAAGCTGCGTTTATTGATAAAATGAGAGAGTTTTGGGCTGCGATATATCCGACGATTTCAACTGGTGGTAAAGCTTCCTTAATCTCGACTGTAAATGGCATGTCTAATTTATATTATGAACTTTATAGAGATGCGGAACAAAAGAATAATTCTTTCAATGTTGTAGACTTGCATTGGAGGGAGCATCCTGATTATACTGAACAATGGGCTAAAGAGAATAAACCGATTATAGGTCCGAGAATGTGGGAGCAGGAGTATGAATGTTCTTTCTTAGGTACAGGTGATACTTTTATAGACCGCCACACATTAGCTACGTTAAACTCCACGGTAAACCCAAAGTATTTCTCTAAGTATTCTGACAGTTTAAGAATATGGAAAGAGCCAGACCCTTACGGGGAATATTTACTATCCGTAGACTCTTCATATGGTAGAGATAAAGACTACTCCGCATTTCATATAATTAATCTATATAACGGTGAACAAGTAGCTGAGTTTTACTCGAACAAAACTCCAATTTCTGAATTTGCACGTATTATACAAACAGAAGGGTTAAATTATAATTTAGCGCATGTTATAGTAGAACGAAACGGTTTAGGGATTCCCCTTCTCCAAGAACTATTTGAAAATTTAGAGTATGAGAATATTTGGATGGATGACCGCCAAGAATTCGGATTTCAGATGACTTCTAAGAGCAGAGAATCTGTTTTAAATTCTCTAGAAGAAGTTTTAAGGTCATCATCTTTTAAAATAAACTCAGAAAGAACAGTATCAGAGTTAAATACTTTCGTTATTACTGAGACAGGTAAGATAGAAGCAGATAAAAATTACCACGATGATTTGGTAATGAGTCTTGCCTTAGCTTCAGAAGTTTATAAAAATTTACAAATAAATTTACCTTCAGACTTAGGTAAATCAACAGAAAGCAAAACAAAACCGGAAATACCCAGTTCTGTATGGGTATCTACTAATGGTGCCGCAACCGAAGAGGATACATCATGGATTCTGAAATAAATAACAACAACGACAACCTAACGGAAGCTCTTACTGAATTTCCAGAACAAAGACAGTCAAATAGCCTGGTCAAAGATAGAACCAGTCTATCCTCGTTTTTTGCTAAGTATTTTGCAGTAAGAGGTAGAAAACATTCTAAAGGGGGAAGATTAGCCGGTGATACTATTAAATCTACCGATTTGTTTAATGATATTCCTGGAATAGGAATCAGTAAAGGAATGATTCATCTGCCTCAGATAGAGTATGATAAGAAGAAGAGGTATGGTGATTTTGAAAAAATGGATGAGTATCCAGAAATTGGTTCAGCGATGGACATTTACGCAGATGACGGTACTCAAAAACACTTAAACGGCGACATTTTACATATCAGAACTCCAGAAAAAGGAGTTAGAGAAGAGATAGAGCATTTTGTAGATATGTCCAATCTTAAGCAATACATCTGGGACATATTTAGAAATGTTGCTAAGTATGGAGATTGTTACGTAGAAAATATCGTAGACCTTAATAATCCAGTAGCAGGTATTCAAAGGATTAAAATTTTAAATCCTAATTACATTACTCGCGTTGAGAATGAATATGGATACCTTCAAAAGTTTTTACAGGAAGTTCCAGACCCACGCTCAGGAGGGGTTACAGACCAAGCATACGGAAGTGCCGGTGGAGCTAGTGGAAAATTCTTAGATTTGAATAAAGAACAAATTACTCACTTTAGAATTCATACTTCCGACCCTAATTTTTACCCTTATGGTAAATCTATTATATTCCCTGCTATAACTGCATGGAGGTCGTTGAAACTAATGGAAGACGCGATGTTAATTTATAGATTAGCTCGTGCTCCGGAAAGAAGGGTATTCTATGTGGATACAGGTAATTTACCTACATCAAAAGTAGAAATGTACATGGAAAGACTTAAGCAGAAGTTTAAGAAAGAAAAATTCTTTGACCCTACTTCAGGAAAAATGAATGAAAGGTACAATCCCCTCTCTACTGATGAAGACTTCTTTGTACCTGTAAAAGGTAAAGGAAACGGTACTAAAATTGATACCTTGCCTGGAGCTCAGAACTTAGGGGAGAACGACGATGTTAAATATTTCAGAGATAAGCTTCTAGCTGCTTTAAAAGTTCCTCAAGACTTTATCGTAGAAAAAGAACAATCTCCAGAAAGGAAGTCTAACTTATCTCAGTTAGATATAAAATTCTCTCGCGCTGTAGGAAGATTACAGAGAGAAATTGAACTAGGATTAAATACTCTTGTTAAGAGACATCTAACTCTTCGTAACTATCCTAAAGAGATGGTAAAAGGGGTAGAGGTGTCATTATGCCCTCCATCTGATTTGCAAGAAAAACGAAGATTGGAGCTAGATGAACAGAAAACAAGAGTTGTACAAGCAGTGAAAGGCTTGGAAATGTTCCCCGATGAATACATTTATGAACATTATTTCAATATGAATTCTGACGAGATAAAAGATATTACAGATAAGATGGAAGCGATAGCACAAGAGGCTGCAGAGGCTGAAATGGCTCAACAGCAGGCTATGGCACCCCCTGACGTGGGAAGCGAACTAGGAGGTGAAGACATGGGACAAGGCGAGATGGAGGGTCCTCCCGTTTAATTTACCAAGTTTACTACAATTAACAATAATCTACAACGTATATAAAATAGGAATAAAGACATGCTATTAGAAAATAGAAACAAAAATCTTACCAATCTGCACAAAGCTGCAGATTATCTTAGCCGTTCACTTCGGGAAAACTTCAAAGTATTTACAGTTGAATCTTCAGAGAATAAAATACAATTTCTATCTGAAAACAATAACTTAGTTACTTGCAATTATGAAGTTTCAGACTCAAAAATTAAGCTTTCAAATGTAGAAGTTGATACTGTAGATAACTACTTATCCATCGATAGAATAGATGGTGTTGTAGCTGAAGGTATTTCTGGATTTGTTACAGACTTACGTGAAAATCGTTTTGATAAAGCTGATACTTCTTTTGGAGATGTATTAGGTCTTTTCGAAGATAGAAACAATCTAGACACTTTACGTTATAAGTTTGAAAAGCATCAAGCACAATTCAGCACTAATACTGATATTGTTGAGACTGCTGAGTATAAAAAATTAACTGAAGCTAAGGAAAACTTAAAGGCTTTTATTATTCAAAATAAAGAAAAGTTAATGGAGAATGAAGATATCGCTAATAGTATCGGTATCGCTAACGCAATGTCACAAGTCCTAGGCTCCCCAGCGACTCTAAGTATTGAAGACCTTAAAGAATCTAAATCCCTAGATGTAGATTTGAAAGACGGTAATAACCTTTACGAAATGGTTTGTCAGCAAGAGTTAATGCGTCAAGAGCTTATTGAGTCTAAAGAGAACTTTTCAGGTGCTTGGATGACTAGTGAGCCTTTGCAAAAACTTTCTTCTTGTATTTTCTCTAACGAAGATACAATTAAAGAGAATATCGCCGAAGTAATTGAACAAGTTCCTTATTTCAGCTTTGCTACTAAATCAGATTTAAATGAAGTATTCACTTCAATATACGAGGTAAACTCAACTGATACAATCCTTAAGAAGGATATCAAAGCATTCGTATCTAAGATTTTTGAAGCTAAGAAACCAGTTAAGGAAAAATTAGTTGATTTGTTAAGTGAAAAGTATGGTGTAAATGTTTCTAACTTGAAATTTGTACCTACATTCAGCAACTTAGCTAAAACTCAATCAGTATTCTTCGAAGTACTTTCTATGTGCATGGAAGAGGGAATTCTACAAGACGTAACTTCTGACTTCTCTAAAATGGTCAAAGGTAAAGGTGGCGTAGAAGTTCTAGATATCAATGATATAATTAAAGAATGCACCGATTCTGAAACTGATTTACAAGAAAATATGCTAGTAAATTATGTTGATATCCCAAGACTAACTAAAGACCTAGCTTCCGTTATAGATGTTCTAGGAGCACTAACTTACACTGATGCTGACTCTATGGGCGCTGAGGAAGAAATGGAAGGCGAGGAAATGCCAGCTGAAGAAATGCCAGGTGAAGAAATGGAAGGTGAAGAAATGCCAGCTGAAGAAATGCCAGGTGAGATGGGAGAAGAAGTTCCAGCAGAGGAAGAAGTTCCAGCTGAAATGGGAGCAGAAATGCCAGCAGGGGAAGAAGAAATGCCAGCAGGAGAAGAGGTTGTCGGAGACGACGCTGATTCAGAAGTAGGTCTTTCTGGAGGTCCAGCATCTCCTTTGGATAGTATAATGGCTGACCTGTCTAAAATGCTAGGCGCTTTAGGTGGAGCAGAAGAGGAGGAAGAAGATGAAAATCTTCCTGCTGACCAATACGGTTCTTAATCTAATAAGTATCCCTGTTTAACCCATCTAGTTAAAAGCTTTTGATGTTTTGTATATAAGTTTAGAGTATCTATAACTGTATATTCCAAAACCCTTACCGAGTCCTCTGTAATTATGGAGGACTCATCGCTTTTAATATCAGTAAGTCTATCAATAATTACTTGGATTTGCTCTTTATCTGCATCCGATAAGGAGTTAACTTTTTTTTCTTTATTTTTTCTTGATTCCATGAAATTCTATATTAAAATCTAATTGTTTATAAGCATCCACTCTAAGTTTAGAATGCTTCCCTAGGTAAGGAGCTTTGTCTATAAAATCATATATAAATACCTGATTTTTATTATCGTGCTTTCTTAATGTACGTCCTAGAGCTTGGATAGTAGATATTTCCGATTTTAAACCTCTAGCATTAATCAGATGGCTTAATTCAGGAATATCAATTCCTGTCTGAAATATAATAGTCCCAATGATAACAGACGGACCTTTTTTATTTAAAAATTCAGATAATACCTTGTTTCTCTGCTCTAGGCTATCCTTACCTTCTAATTGAAATGAGCCTGGGATATTATCTTTAAAATACTTAGCATGGGATAAATTCTTAGTCAGTATGAGTATCTTAGCGTTATCATCAGTTATATTTTCTACAATTTTTACGATAATTTCGTTTCTCCCTGTGTTATTAATAATATGGGAATCATATATTTCAGCGTAATTCATATTCTCAGTAGCTAAAGGGTCCAAATCTGGAAGTTCGATTAGCTGAATAGAAGGTGGCGTTAAATATCCTGAGTCTGCTAACTCTTTAGCTGTAACCTCTTCTATTTCTTGTCCAAGGAAGGAAGTAAGGGTTAGTTTAGAATATCTATCTTTGGGGGGAGTTGCAGTAAGACCTATTCTGTAAGTCGCTTTAGGGAATGAACTTAGAACCTTCCTGGCTACCTTACCTTTAGCAAATTCATGAATCTCATCAAACATGATAAACTCCGAATGCTTTAAGTGCGTACCTATAACCTTATCAATAGACTGTATGGTTACTAGAGTTAAGGGTTGTATATCCACCCCATCTCCAAACGCTACCCCATGCTCTATCCCACATTTAGTTAGAAATTCAGAGGTTTGGGTTAGTAATTGCTTCTTATTAAAGAATAATAATCCCATTCTACCTTCTAAGGCTTTTAATATAGACGCTATAACTATAGTTTTTCCAGCTCCAGTAGGAGCTTTAATTATGCAAGATTTTAAATCTAAAGCTTTATCTATTAAAGCTTTCTGATAATCTCTAGGAGTATAGGTAGGGAGGGTACAGTCCTCTAGCTTAATATCCTCCCTAGAGTCTATAATCTTATAATCTGCGTCCAAATAATCTAAATCTTCTAAAATGCTATATAATAAGCCTGTACCGAATTTTCCATTTGTAGGGTTGAAAAACTTATTAGTACCATCCCAATGACCCCTCTTATACGCGGGGGTAAATTCATATCCAGGAGCCTTACAGCTGTATTTTTTACCTAAAGCTTTCAAAAGCTTTTTATCAGCATTTTTAAGGATTGAATAAATATTAGAAATATAAATTTCCATAATTTTTTTTAATTTATCTATAATAGATAAAAATAATAATTTATTTTAATAAAAACTATGAATGAAAATCGCTCAATAATTGACATCGCTAGAGCTGCTGAAAGTAAACAGCCTGAAACACCTGAAGTACAATCTTCTAGAATTCAAACTGATACTTCCGAGGCAACTGCTCTAAAGGACCTCCTACAGAAATTAGATTCTAAAATAGCTTGGGTTGACGTAGAACTTCCTAGTAGAGGGCTTTTATCAGACGGAGCTAATACTACAGTTCAGGTTCGTCCATTTACTTTCGAAGATGAGAAAATTTTAAGAACCGCTAAAAATGCTAACCAAGCTGCAAATACACTGAAAACTTTAATACATCGAGCCGTAAAGGGGATGGATTATGACACATTACCACTTTCAGATAAAACCTTCTTACTTTTTAAACTTAGAGAAATATCTTACGGAAATGAATATCCTATTGATATCGAATGCACCGCGTGTGAGGCTAAGAACTCTTTAAACGTAGAACTTGATAAACTTCCTATAAAATACTTAGAAGAAGGAAGTCTGGAAGACCCTAAAATAACCTTACCTGATTCTGAAGTGGAAGTTGAGTATAGATATCCGATGGCGGACGACGACGCATCACTTACAGATATGGAGCAGATGATGGATAACCTGTGGAAATTTATAAAGTCTGTAGGAGGTCACGATTCAAGAATGGTTATACAGGGATTTATTTCTAAAACCACTGGTAAAGACGTTCTTACATTACAGAATAAGATATTTGGAGCAGATTTTGGATTACAAACTAAGGTTAATTTTATCTGTAACAATTGCGAAGCAGATTCAGTAATTGACCTGCCTTTGAACGAATCTTTTTTCAACGTGAACTAGATGAAATCCTAGGTAGTGACCATTACTTGGAAGAATCTTACCTACTAGTTCACCATTGCGGATTCTCTTATTCAGACGTTATGCAGATGACGTTAAGGGAAAGAATATCTTACTCAAAGCAAAGAGTTGAGGAATCACAAAGAGAATCCGAAGAAATGGAAAAGATGAAGTCTAAATAATATAGAACCATGACTACATTTAACTCATCATCAGTAAACGCTCGACATAACAGACCTAGCACAACCGGAAGAACTCTGCTAGAGTTTCACTATTTAAAAAACGGGGAATACACAGACCCTTACAAGGTTCATAGTGTAAATATCTTTGCATTAGGTACTTCTGGCAATGCTGATGAATTTCTTGATTTATCAGCAGGCTCCACACTATATGGATTAGTAGCAAGCTCTATGGAGGCTTCAGGCAAGACTTTAATGACTTTCAGCGGGAATGCAGCTGAGTCTGCTTATACAGATGCAGTCACTACCTCTTCAATATTTAAAAAGGAAACAGGAAAATACGCTGTAGTTCTTAAGCCCGGTTTAACATGGGTAGAACTTACCAACGGAAGTCATGCTAGCCCTAATACCTACGATTCATCTACTGTAGGTAAGTACTTTGATATTTGGACTGTTCAAGACCAAAATGGAGGAGCTAAGGTAACCTATGTCCATGAATTTTCGTTATTCGATGATACGATTATATCTTTAAGTGAGCCTTTAATGGTTGATACCCGGCAAAAACTTGTCCAAAAGTATATCAACAAAAATTCTAAGGTGGACCTTCAAATTACTACAGACCATACAGTAACTAATAGAAATATTTCAGAAGATATTAAAAACATATTTACTGAATCTATTTTAAATAATGCAGCGATTAGGATTATCAAATACAAAGATGATAGAACTACAGGAGCTCCTTATTCTGAAATACAGGCTTGGACTAGTACAGGGGTTTCTATAAACTCTGCAGATACAATACTTTACAACTGGGATACCGCAGATTCAGATGTAACGACAGGAACATACGAAGTTCAGACTAGTTCCACATTACTAGGTCAGAATGTAATGAGCGATAAGTTTACTGTAGTAGTACGCTAATATCGTAAGTGTAATCCATCTTCCTCACATTTTCAGAGACATGAGCTCTAACTTGAGAGGGGGATGCACATATAACAAAATCATTCCAATCTTTGAATTTAGAGGGAGGCTGTACAATATAAGGCATTTTTAAATTTTTTGCCCGTATCATTCTGAAAGCTTTTTGCATTCCCTCTTTACCGGCATCATCATTGTCATACGCAAGTATAATAGTCTTCCCTTTTAGATATTCTAATTGTGCGTAGGAAAACATAGAGCCTTGAGTGCTGGTAGCATTAACACCTATATTCTGCAAGCTTAAGGCATCTATAGGACCTTCCGTAACAAGTACATAACTATCAGATTCCTTAAAAGGGTATAAAATCTCTGAGGATTTAACTCCATGCTCCTTAAAAGAAGGGTTTAAGTATTTCATCCCATCCCCCGTTAATTGCCTAGCTTGAAAGTAATACATCCCCTTACTATCCTCGTAAGGTATTATAAGACGATTTATATACTTACCTGCAGTAGCTACGTATAATTTAGTAGGGTCAATTTTCCGAGCTATTGCAAATCTATAAGCTAGCTTCTCAGGTAAAGAGCTAGAAGTTACACTTTGAGGGCTTAGCCTTCTAAAATTTTTAATTTCTTTAGAGATTTGGGATTCCCCGATAGTTTTCTGAGTTTCTATTTTTCTGGAGGAGTCATAAAATAATTTTTCAGGAGTATCAAATAACTTCTTCTGGAGAAAAACAGATGCTTCGGAATAAGATATATCTTCCAGGACTGAGACCAACCTTATAAAGTTACCCCTTTCCTTAGATTTAAAACACTGCCACAATCCTGTCTCTAGATTTATAGACATATGTTTCTTAGAGTCCTCTGCGAAAAGACTGTCAACTATAAATTCTGAACTTGTTTCAGTATAATTACTGAACTTTTCAAGTAAATAATCTTTAATATAAGTAGAGGAAATATCCATATGTTTATTAATACAGTGTCACCAAGTAAGCTTAAAACTTACAACGAATGCAAAAAGAAATACCAATTCAAGTACGTCGATTACCTTAAGGGTATCTATAATGTGAACAGTAATACTGATGCATTACAGTACGGCTCTTATGTCCACAAGATATTTGAACTTGGAACTGAGCTAGAAACCCTAGAAGAACTTCAAACTTTAGCAGGTGAGCTTAGACCAAATTATCAGTTCTCATCTATAAAAGAGAAGAACCTAGGTGTAATACTAGAAAATTTCTTTAAATTTAATAAAAAACTAGAAGAGACTATAAGTAATGAAATGGTTTTCAAAGTAGACATTACTAAAGATTATTCAATTAACGGAATTATTGACCGTGTAATTAAAGGTAAATCAGGAAACTATTTGGTAATTGATTATAAGACATCTAGGAGACCTACACCCAAAGCTGAATTGTTTTCAGACCCTCAAATGCTTATGTACGCATACGCTATCGCTAAAGAATTTAAAGTTCCTATTGAGAAAGTTACAGTATCTCATTATTACCCTCACTTAGATAAGTTAGTTTCCGTAACATATGGAAGAGCTCAAATCTCTGTATTTCTAAGGGGGTTAAAGAGTAAAATCTGGGAAATACGGAAGAAGAGGAAAGAAGATTTAAAAGCTTCTCAAAATCAGTGGTGTAACTGGTGTCAGTATAAGGACTTGTGTCCTGAGTTTGGAGGAACTGAAAAATGTCTCCAAGAAGCTAAAGAAGCTGAGAAAGAAGCTAAAGCTAAAAGTAGTTAATAAATTAGCGGATAATATAGAGTTATATCAATCTCTTTAAAAAAGCACTGTACTTCACTTCTGTTGTATTTGTGCTTTTTTGTATATAAGGATATTAAGGATTGTTTCTTAATCGGTTTCTCATCTTTAAAAGCTTTTAAGAGCCTATCCTGAAATATCTGGATAAAATGAGCGGAAAATCTATGTCTCCACGCTTCTTTAAACTTAAGGGATAAGGCATAATCTACCTGTTCTAGAAACTCCCTCATTTCTACACTATCTATATTAGAACTCATTTAATCTTTTTTTAGTTTTCTTACTTTGAATTTCTGTATTCAAAGCAAATACAATTTAATTAGAGTCATGGCAGTATCAAAAAATAGACAATTAATTCAAAAACTTCGAATGGTTAGGATGAAAACTTCCCAGAGAGGTAAATATGACAGGCAATCTAGTATTCTGTATACTTTTAATTACGCCTCAAAAACAGCTACAGACCCAGTACCTCTTGTAATTCCTGTTGTAGGAAACTCTAGAAGGAGGCTTTGGACAGCATCAAATGACAAAACTTACATGTCTGGAATTTCTATAGGAGGGTTATCCCCTATTATGCAATACTTTGTTATCAAGAAGCTAAAAGAGAGAGTAGAGATGGGGAGAAAAATAACCTACAGGTTAATATCCGTTTTAAACAAAACCTTGAAAATATATTACAGAAACTACAGATGGGTAAAGGTCCAGAATTTACATGCAGTTGACACGGATATATACTTAGAGCTGGTAAAATCCCCGACGGTAGATGACCCAGATGAACAATTAAATGCTCATATCTCAGATAGAGACATCTTTTTGAATTATCTGAATAAACAAATTGAATCAAGATTAACCTTAACCAGAAATACTTAATATGGCAGACCCTTCCAAAATGGATATAAATCAACTAGCGAAAAGTGTAGTTGGTTTAGATGAAGAGACAGGCAAAGCAGCAGCAGCTACCGTAATGCTGGTTAATGCTTTAAACGCCACATTAACAGCTCAATCTACCATGGCTAAATCATTTATATCCACTGGTAGGGAGTTGGACCTATTTAGCAGTGAGGTAAACATAGTAGGTATGAACTTAGTTCAATCCGCTAAAATGTTTTCAGATATGAATGCTGCAGGAATACGAAGCGGGAGAGAACAGATAGCTTCTATGGCAGGTATAGGAGGTCTTCTAGGTAAAAATACTAAGGGGATGTTTCAGTTGGCTGCTTTTAATGAGCATGCTTTAGGTGTTACCGGAGCTCAAAACGCTGCACTAATAGAATCTTCTTTAGAGCTCGGAGCTCAATTTAACGTGGATTCTGACAAGTTAGTAAATGCTATGGCTAAATTAGGTCAGACTTTAATATCTGCGGCTGCAACTTATGGTCAACAATCAAGCGCAGCTATATCTCAGGCTACTCAACAATTAGTAGCCCAGTTAGGTACTGGAGCGGAGGGTTTAATTACTAAGGTGATGGGGAAAATCGCATCTGGTACTGCTGAAGCAGGTAAGTTAGCTGCAGTTATGGGATTAGATACGGCAGCTCTTAGAGGGACTGACGCTACTGCCATAGCAAATTTGGTTAGAGATTTAGTAGGACGGGCGGGAGATATGGTAGGTGGAGTTAGGGGAGGTCCTGGCGCAGAGTTCGCGGTTGACCCTTTAATGAAAGCTTTAGGTATAGACGCTGGTTTTCTTGCTTTATCTGACAGGTTCAATGAAGGGTTTCGTGCTATGACTGAGGTACAAGCAGAGACACTTAGAGAACAGATATTAGCGGGGGATATTAACACTTCTATAGCAGAAATGCAGAAGGGAGTTACAGCGGTAATGCTCCCAATTGTTAAGGTTATATCTGGTCTAATGAAGTTTCTTGTACATAATATTGGTGCAGTAGCTATACCTATATTCTCTTTT
>TARA_R110002012_G_C11674982_1_pt1 | contig 16248 bp, 13 predicted proteins | sample TARA_R110002012 | Tara Oceans TARA_R110002012 (sample SAMEA4396515) | marine metagenome | biome: Westerlies Biome; feature: [DCM] deep chlorophyll maximum layer (ENVO:01000326); material: water (ENVO:00002006), including particulate matter (ENVO:01000060) such as... | depth 40 m
TCTCTAATCTAAAATAACCTTTATTGTATAATATGATTGTTACGAATTACTGACCTTATTACAAGAAGAAATTCCAAACGACACCAAAGCGAACTGTAAAATCTCGATATGGATAATTAGGTGCTGAGTAATAATCATACCCTGTCCAGGCGGAATTGAAGTGTTCTGCTTTCAAATAGATTCTTATTTGACTAATTTTCGCATTAACAAAAAAGTCCAATCGTGGAAAAGCTCCAAAGTCTTGATTATTCTGAACATAAAACTCTGCTAACAATGGATCATAAGCATCCATTTTATAACTTGAGAAATAACTAAAGGTAATTCCGGTTTGAAGAAACAATGCATTCTTAAAAAATCTGTTGGAATACATTAATGTGTTTCGTGTGGTTAGTTCAGGTAAATTAAACACAATACTATCGTCTTGAACGTTCTGATACATGATGGTATTATATAAGGTAAACTTACGGAAAAAGTTAAATCCCTTTTCCCACTTTACTTTAACGTAACTAATGGTTTGATCGGTTTGAAATGGCTTCACTAAATCATCTACGCCGTCTTTCATGAAATAAGTGTAGTCGTTTATAGTTGTAAAGTCGGCAGAAATGGTTCCAAATAACTTTGAGTTTACATTTAAACCTAGCTGCTGCGTTTCAGTATTATTAAAATTACTTTGCCAATTATAGTTTTTGTAAACACTTTGGTATAACTGGTAGTTATAATTTGGCGCTCGAGAATTATGGCTTACTTGTGCTCCAACAGATAACTTATCATTTAATATATAGGACGTGTTTCCTAAAATATAATTACCATCAAAATCTCCAACCACATTTAAACCTGCTTCAGCATGAATCTTAAACCCACTTATTGTTTTATCATATTGTCCTCCTATAGAAACTATATCTCCTTTTAATCTATTGGTTATATAATTATTATTTATTAGAGCAACTTTATCATAGCCATAATTATAATTGGTGTAACCAATATTAAATGCAACATCACCTATTATATTGTTCTTATAATTTAAACCTAGTTCTGTATTAAAACTCTCTAATGTGACACGGTCTCTTAAACCACTTGACTGAAATGCCTCACCAAAGTATGCGTTTTCACTATCCTGATTGTATTCATAATACTTATCTTCAAAAGAAACTATATTACTTACTCGCAGTACATTTTTAGACAATGAATCTTTCGGTTTTATAATATAATAGTTATGATCTAAATGAAAACGTTTCCCTTTCAGGATGTTTTCAGCATCTTCAAAGTTTACTGCTAAAACGGCTCGATCACTAAATTCCGGATTTCCTGATTCAAAAAACGGAATATTATCATCACGAACTCCGCCATTTTCTTGATTCAGCAAATCTTGCATAACAATGTGTGCATTAGCAAAATATCGGTTGTTTTTAGTTTTATAACTTGTTGTGAAACGGAAATTACCTGTACTTGTTAATATGTGCTGATACCTACCCAAAGACCTCAACCCCTTATAAGCAATGGAAAAATTTAATTGCTTGGATGTATTTACAGTAAAAAAAGCATCTAGCTGCTGCCCTTGCCTAAAGGCTGTTTTGTAATAAAGCTCTGTTAATGGCGTTGGCACTTCATAATAGTTAATATCTTCAATTTCCATATAATTAAAATGACGCGCTCTTGCTCCAAATAAAGGCATTAAAGCATCCTTTTTATATATGTAACTTAAAGAATTGTAGGTTTGACCCACATTAGAAAATGGCAACAATTCGAAATTATCGCGTCGTAAGTAATTAAATTTATATTCCTTTTGTATAGATAAGGTGGTATCTACATACGTGGTATCATTGCTTTCTGAAATAATAAGATATTGTTCAATTTTAGCGTCTAAATTTTTAATATCCTTATAACTGGTACTTTCTGTAGAACGTCTGGAAAGGGAATCGTTATTGGTTGCATTTCTATCTCTAACAGCGTCATCGCTATTTAATAGTTGCTTTGTTTGGCCAATGACCAAATTGACACAGAACATTAAAAAAACAGCTAAAATTATTTTCCTCATAATTATTTTTTCGACCTTGCAAATGTATATACAATTTATAATAACGTCATTATATAAAGAATTATTTACATGCTAAAATTACAATATTCAGATTTTAAACACGAATGTGGCACAGACGAAGCTGGAAGAGGCTGTCTAGCAGGTCCTGTTACGGCAGCTGCTGTGATTCTTCCTAGACATTTTGAGAATCCTATTTTAAATGACTCCAAGTTGCTTTCTGAAAAGAAACGCCTTATTTTAAAACCTATTATAGAGTGTGAAGCCCTAGCTTTTGGGTTTGCGCATATTTATCCAACTGAAATTGATAGTATTAATATATTAAACGCTTCTATTTTAGCAATGCACCAATCAATAAAAACGCTTAAAATTAAACCAGAGTTTATTATTGTAGATGGTAATAAGTTTAAGTCATACAATAATATTCCACATGAAACCATAGTGAAAGGCGATTCTAAATTTTTAAGCATTGCAGCCGCTTCCGTATTAGCAAAAACATATAGAGATGCCTATATGGAGAGCATTCATGAAGAATTTCCTATGTATAATTGGAAACAAAACAAAGGTTATCCAACTAAAGAACATAGAGAGGCTATTAGAAAATATGGCGTTACAAAATATCACCGAAAATCCTTTAGATTACTGCCTGAACAGCTGAAAATTGAATTGTAATTTCGGACTAGATACATTTTAAACCTATAAATTATTTATGTAGGTTTGTATAAATTCCCTCTTCAATGAAAAACATTTGGTTTTTAGGTGCTTTAAGTCTGCTATTTTTAGGGTGTAACACATCCAAAAAGAAGTCGCAATTAATGGATTACCTCAATAATGATGCTGCTGTCATTATTAAGGTAAAAAATATTGGTAGTTTAAAAAGCAATATCAGTAATAATTCCTTTTTACAGGCTTTAGAAACATCCAATAGCTACAAAAATCTTTCAGAAAAACTATCCCTTTTACAATATTTAAAAACCGAGGACGATTTATATATATCATTATTTAACACGAATGATAGTTTAGATTTTTCTATAATCATCAAAACAAAACCAGATTTATTTCTGACAGATTCTCTACCAAATCATAGTATTGAAACTTTAAAATACGAAAAACAGACTATCACCAAAAGTAAAGTTGGTAGTCAAACGCTTTTTAGCATTACAAAAGACAGTGTTTTTATTGGTGCATCAACTAAAGCGTTATTAATTGCTTCACTTGAAGATGCTAAAATTGATCCAACAATAAAAGCGCTTATCAATTCATCAAGTGCAGATAATCAGCTTTCTGTTTTTATTAATAAGAAAAAAGACAATCATATTAATAGCTTTTTCATAAATGAAAACATCAGCACAATAACATTAACAGATTATTTGTTTTTTGATGTAGATATTAATCAAAATGTACTAAAGCTAAACGGTGTTGTAAAATCGGCAGATTCGAGTAAAAAACTAATAGATGTTTTCAAAAATACGACACCTCAAGAGAATAGATTAGCAACTATTACACCTTCCAATAGTGATGGTTTTTTAAGTATTACCTTTAACGATTATACGGTGTTTAACAAAAACCTCAACACATACAGGAAAGCAGATTCTATACAAACTACAACGCTTTTAGATAATGTTATTGAAACAGGTGTTATTTATGAAGGAAACAATCGCGCTATTATATTAAACTCATTAGATGTTTATATTACAAAAGAAGCGCTATTAAACGATCAAGACATGATAGAAACGTATCGGGATATTGATATTTATAATTTCAGTAAGCCGGAACTTTTCCAAAAAATCTTATCGCCTTTTATCCATTTTAATGAGGCAAATAAATATTGTATCATAGACAATTTTATTGTGTTTTCTAATAATATTGAGTTTCTACATACTATTATAGCGAGTTATAAAAATCAAACCACATTTAGTTCTAGCAGTCAATATAAAAGTCTGAAGGAACAATTTAGCGATGAAGCTTCTATATTAAGTGTTATAAATCCTGATAAACTGGAAACTATTATTAATAGAAACCTAAACGATAGTCTTAATTTAAAATTAAACACGTTTAATGCAACCGGTTTACAATTTATATATGATACCAATTTTGCACATGTAAATGCGGTTATTCAGAAAAGTAAAACGCGTGTTGTAGAAAATTCGGTTACCGAAATAGCTGCTGTAAAAATTGATGCAGACTTATTAAATAGTCCGCAATTGGTCACGAATCATATCACTAATGAAAAAGAAATAGCTGTTCAGGACATAAAAAACAATTTATACTTAATTTCTAGCAATGGAAAAATTCTTTGGAAAAAACAACTTCAAGGTCCTATTTTAGGGAGAATTGAACAAATAGACATGTACAAAAATGGTCGATTACAACTAGCTTTTGCAACAACCAATCGTGTGTATGTTTTAGACCGAAACGGTAAGGATGTTAAACCATTCCCTTTAAAATTCAATGATGCTATTACCCAGCCACTTTCGGTATTTGATTATGATAGCAATAGAAAATACCGCCTCATGGTTACACAAGGCAAAGATGTTTTAATGTTAAGTGATAATGGAAAAACAGTAAAAGGCTTCACTTTTGAAAAAGCGGCCGATAATCTTATCCATCAACCACAACATATTAGAATTGGCAAAAAAGATTACTTACTTTTTAAAACTGCCAATAAGTTATATATTTTAGATCGTGTTGGAAAAACACGTATTACACCAAAAGTAAATTATTCTTATTCTGATGAAGCTATGTATCTATATAAAGGTAATTTTGCAACTACTACCACAAACGGAAAATTGGTTACCATAGATAGTAAAGGAAACACTGCAGCACAAGATTTGGGTCTAACGGATCAGCATTATTTAGAAACAACTAGTAAAACACTCGTTGCCTTATCTGAAAACAGACTAACCATAAAACAAAATACCTACGAACTGGATTACGGAAATTACAGCAAACCGAATATCTTTTATTTAAATGATAAAATTTACGTATCCGTAACAGACAAGCAAACACAAAAAGTATTTCTGTTTGATAGTAATGCTAAATTACTTTCTAACTTTCCCGTTTATGGTACATCTCAAATAGATATGGCAAATATGGATAAAGGCAGAAACCTGGAGTTTGTTACTAAAGGCGATAATAACACCATATTAATTTATCAGATAAATTAGCCAATTTAATTGTTTAATTACATTATAAGCACTCTAAATACCTTTTCATTACTATTAGAAATGATTATTGAAAACCGAAGTTAAAAGCTTCGGTTTTTTTATGTCTTTTTGTACTGAAATGATTAGTATTGTAATCTGAATTATAAGTTTATGATATCCCGTAAAAACGCTTCCATTTCCAAATGTATTATCCATAAAGTGGGTAATAAACACAATAGTACTAAAAATGCTTTTTCTGAAAAAGAAGTCATTTTTGATGAAGCAAGTTATGAATTGATGTTACCGTTTTTATTAAGACCTTTTGCTTCTGTGGTACAATCTTACCGTTTTAATCACCATGCAGATATTTCGCTTAACGAAATAAACACGTATAGTAATCAGATTTTTGCAGACGACGATAATTTCATAGAAACCTCACAACACATAGTGAAACATTTATTTGAGCAATCCAATTCTGCTCAAATAAAAACAGGCGATGTTTTAGTAGTCCTTTTTGAAGGTATCGAGTTTAACGAAATGACTACCAACGCTATCGGAATTTTTAAAATTGAAAACAAAGTCAATTTCTTTCAAACCTATCTAGAAAACAACAGTTATGACGTTTTAGTTCAAAAAGGAATCAGCAGTAAAAAAGTAGATAAAGGTTGTTTAATATTAAACCAAAGTGACACCGAAGGTCGTATAATTTTTAGTGCAGATAACAATAATTACGACACGCAATATTGGACCAATCATTTTTTGAATATTAAATATGCAGATGACGCCAATAGCCATACCCAACAATATATTGAGTTGTGTAAAGACTTTTCTGAAGATATTTTAAAAATATCCTACGGAAATCAAGAGCAAAACACCTTTTTGGCTAAAACCATCGATTTCTTTAAAGAGCACGAAGTTGTAAATGTAGAAACCTTTAAAGATGAATTGTTTGAAGAAGACAAACACAAAACTCTTTTTGACGATTACAAAAAAACCTTTGAAAGTGAAAAAAACTTGGTGATTCGGAATCAGTTTGATGTGGCCGAAATGGTAGTTAACAAAGAAAAGAAAAAGATTAAAACCGAAATAAAACTTGACACCAACATTCAAATCAAGCTAGATATTGATGCACCAAAAGCATCCAGTGAATATCTAGAACGTGGTTATGATGAAGACAAAAAAATGCACTTTTATAAAGTGTTTTTTAATGTGGAAGGGTAATATTACACCTGGACACCCATTACATGCATCCTGATTATTAATTTATTAACACCTGTGTTGTTGTGATAAATAAGAAGTAACAAAACGATAAATCTATAACTGGATAATACCTTAACGTTAATCTGTAATAAATTTAAAGACTCATGAAAAAAACACTTCAAATAAGTAATGGTTTTGCGTTAGTTTCAACCATCATTATAAACTATTTATCCAATACTGGAAATATTAACAATACCACGATTGGTGATGTTTCCAAAGATCTCACGTCTCTATTCACACCAGCAAGTTACGCCTTTTCTATTTGGGGATTTATCTACTTATTACTTTTAGGTTTCGCTTTTTATCAAGGCAGAGGCCTATTTGTTAAAGTAAAAAATGACGATTTCATTTTAAAAACAGGATGGTGGTTTGTTATATCGTGTGTTGCAAATAGTGCCTGGGTTTTTGCTTGGCTTTATGGCTATACTGGATTATCCTGTGTGTTTATATTTCTATTACTCATATCACTTCTTAAAATTGTTATTAATAATGCTATGGAATTATGGGATGCGCCAATTTCAATCATCGCATTTGTTTGGTGGCCATTTGTATTTTATAGTGGTTGGGTTACAGTTGCCAGTATTGCAAACGTATCATCTTATTTAGTAAAAAATAATTGGAATGGTTTTGGAATTTCGCCAGTAACATGGACGCTTATCATGATTATTATTGCAACCATAATAAACTTAATTGTTAACTGGAAACGTAATATGCGTGAATTTGCTTTAGTGGGTGCTTGGGCACTTATTGCTATAGCAGTTGCCAATAAATCAGAACATGAAATAATTTATATAACTGCTATTGTTGCTGCTGTTATATTATTAGTAAGCTCCGGGATTCATGGATTTAAAAATCGTGCTACAAATCCGTTAATAAAACTAAAGGAATTTCAACAAGAAAAATAAGGTGTTATAAAATTAGATTGTTGCCGATTCTAAAGCAAAAGTCGATTCAAAAAGTGTTGAAAAATGTTTTAGGAGTTTTTCTTTCACTTCAGTTTCATTAATAGTTTGTTTTCCTAACTCTACGTTTAAAGACGTGACAGCTTTTCCTTTTATTCCACACGGAATCATATTATCAAAATAGCCTAAATCGGCATTGACATTTAAAGCAAAACCATGCATGGTAACCCAACGACTAGCGCGAACTCCCATAGCACATATTTTTCTAGCAAATGGTGTTCCTACATCCAACCAAACACCTGTTTCTCCAGGACTACGTTCGGCGTTTAACCCATATTCTTCCAGAGTCAGAATAATCATTTCTTCTAAAAGACGTAAGTATTTATGAATATCAGTAAAGAAATTTTCCAAATCCAAAATAGGATAACCCACAATTTGTCCTGGACCATGATAGGTAATATCGCCTCCACGATTTACTTTATAAAATTTAGCACCTTTAGCTTCTAATTGCGATTCAGAAATTAAAAGGTTCGACATATCACCACTTTTACCTAATGTATATACATGCGGATGTTCTACAAATAAGAAATAATTAGTCGTTTCAAGATTGGCATCTTCTCGCCTGTTTTTAATTTTCGTGTCCACAATACTTTGAAACAGTAGGTCTTGATAGTCCCAAATATCTTTGTAATCGCGTAATCCTAATTCTTGAAGTGTAATCTGTTTATTCATAGCATGCAAAATTACAATAATTTATTATTTTTCAACTTAACAACTTTGCAGCTTTACGTCTTCGCGAGAAAAAACTAATTTTTAGGATTATTTAAAATAACCAAAGCAGCAATAACACCAGGAACCCAACCGCAAATCCAGAGAATAAAAACAATTAAAATTGATCCGCAACCTTTATCTAAAACGGCTAGTGGTGGACAGATAATAGACAATAAAACGCGCCAAAAACTCATAATAAAATAGATTTAATGATTGATGTATATATAGGACTCAAAAAGAGCCAAAACGTTACAGTCGATTTTCAGTACAATATATTGAAATCCTAATGAATAGTAATTATCTTTGTGGCTTCATAAAAAACAATTTATTTATATATGTCGCAGTTATCAGAAGTGGAAATCGTAAGAAGAGAGAAGCTTGCCAAATTACGTGAGTTAGGTATTAACCCATATCCAGCAGATTTATATCCTGTTGAAGAAACTTCAAAACAGGTAAAACAGGATTTTTCTGAAGGTAAGAAGGTGGTTCTTGCTGGGCGATTAATGTCGCGACGTATTCAAGGAAATGCTAGTTTTGCGGAACTTCAAGATAGTGCAGGACGCATTCAAGTGTATTTCAATAGAGATGAAATTTGTACTGGAGACGATAAAACAAAATACAATACCGTTTATAAAAAACTATTAGATATTGGCGATTTTATAGGAATTGAAGGCGAACTTTTCACCACTCAAGTTGGCGAAAAAACCGTCATGGTTAAAAACTTCACCTTATTATCTAAAACATTAAAACCATTACCACAACCACGCGAAGATGCCGATGGTAAAATCCATGATGCCTTTACAGATCCAGAGCAACGTTACAGACAACGTTATGCTGATTTAGTAGTAAATCCACATGTAAAAGAGGTTTTTATTAAGAGAACCAAATTGTTTAATGCCATGCGTAACTTTTTTAATGACGCTGGATATTTTGAAGTTGAAACACCTATTTTACAACCTATTCCAGGAGGTGCTGCAGCTAGACCATTTATAACGCATCACAACAGTTTGGATATGCCTTTGTATATGCGAATTGCTAACGAACTCTATTTAAAAAGATTAATAGTTGGTGGTTTTGATGGTGTTTATGAATTTTCAAAAAACTTCCGTAATGAAGGTATGGATAGAACCCATAATCCGGAATTTACAGCCATGGAAATTTATGTATCCTATAAAGATTATAATTGGATGATGGATTTCTGTGAGCAATTATTGGAGCATTGTGCCATAGCTGTAAACGGAACTTCAAAAGCAACCTTTGGTGAACATAATATTGATTTTAAAGCACCTTATGCGCGTGTTACCATGGCGGAATCTATAGAACATTTCACAGGTTTTGATATTACAGGAAAAACCGAAAGTGAAATTTTTGATGCTGCAAAAGGTATGGGAATTTCCGTAGACAAAACCATGGGTAAAGGAAAACTGATTGATGAAATTTTTGGCGAAAAATGCGAAGGAAATTACATCCAACCAACCTTTATTACAGATTACCCAAAGGAAATGAGTCCATTGTGTAAAGAACACAGAGACAATCCAGAATTAACGGAACGTTTTGAACTCATGGTTTGCGGTAAAGAAATAGCCAATGCGTATTCCGAGTTAAATGACCCAATAGATCAACGTGAACGTTTTGAACACCAATTAAAATTGGCAGCAAAAGGTGATGACGAAGCAACCGAGTTTATTGATTATGACTTTTTACGTGCACTAGAATACGGCATGCCGCCAACATCAGGAATGGGAATTGGTATGGACCGATTAATTATGTATTTAACCAACAACCAATCCATACAAGAAGTATTATTCTTCCCACAAATGCGACCAGAACAAAAACCAGTTGCAATAGGTGAAGATGCCAAAGCGGTTTTAGAGATTTTAAAAAAGTCAGAAAAAACAGCCTTAAACGATTTAAAGGAAGCTTCTGGATTAAGCAATAAAAAATGGGACAAAGCCATTAAAGACCTCACTAAAAATAAACTCGCAAATGTTGAAAAAACCGACGATGGCTTGTTTGTTGAAATCGCATAAAAAAACACCAAAGTAACGGTATCTGTTTTTATATTAAAAGGTTTACTAATTAGTAAGCCTTTTTTGTTGGCTAAAAAAGATATCTTTACTTGATATGATTGACGATAGTTATTATACAATAACGTTACCCACAATTATGAAAAAAATACGAACACAAATAATGTTACTTGCTTTTTTGACAATCTCATTTAATGGATTTGCTCAAGACATATCATTTTTTAATGCTGACGGAGTTTTTTCAATTGGAACACAATCGAACCGAACTGCATCAATAACATTATTTGATATTGACAATGATGGAGATTTGGATGCACTTGTGGCAAACGGCAGACATTGGGCGGAACAAAACTTTCTCTTTTTTAATGACGGCAAAGGAGGTTTTAAAACAGCATTACCAATTGGGAAATTTATGGACGCTTCATATGCAATGAAAAGTGCCGACTTTAATAATGACGGATTTTTGGATATTGCAGTAGCCAATGATAACATTGAGAATAAAATATGCTTTGGTTCAGCTAATCTAAATTTTGATAAAGAAATTTCTTTTGGCTCAATATCCCCTTCACGAAATCTTGAAATCGCAGATATTGACAATGATGGAGATTTTGACCTAATACTCTCAAATAGAAGAGCTGAAAACGAAATTTGCCTAAACGACGGAAAAGGCAACTTTAAAAACATCATCACTTATGGCAACCTATTGGACCAAACAATTCAAACGAAAATAGTAGATATAAACAAAGACGGATTTTTGGACTTAATTACAGCTGAACGACAGAGTAAAAATAAAATCTTTATAAATGACGGAAAACATAATTTTTCAAAAGTAATAGAATTTGGTAATAAAGAAGAAGAATCCCGTTCTATTGACATTGCAGATTTTGACAATGACAGATTTTTAGATGTCGTTGTAGGAAATTTAGGTTCAAAAAATAGTATTTATTATGGCGACAAAAATTTGAATTTTAAAAGAGTTTATGATTTCAAAACAGTGCGTTCAACGCTATCAATTAAAGTTGCAGATTTGAATAAGGATGGATATTTAGACATTGTTGAGGGAAATTCGGAGGAACGAAATTATGTTTATTTAGGTCAAGAAAATGGCGAATTTTTAGAAATTGGGTTAAGCGAGGACTTAAAAGACGATACTTATAATATAGAAATTGGAGATATAAATAATGATGGATTTCCTGACATTATAGAATCGAATTCGGGAACTTGGAATTTATATTATAGAACTCGAAAGAAATAACTTTGGGCAACAAAGTACTGTGGTAAAAAACAAGTAAAAAGCCCTTGACTTTTCACTAAAGTACATCTATAAATATTACTATTAATTAATACTAATTAACACCATGGCAGAAGCCTGTGAAATTGGCTAACAAAAACACACATGAATCTATTTAACGTTATAAAAACAGAACGCTTGCACCTTCGAAAACTAAAACCTTCCGACTGGGAAGCAATTTCCTATTTGCGTTCAGATACTGATGTTAATAAATTCGTAAAAAGACCACCTGCAGAAACGCAAGAAAAAGCCATGGCTTTTATTGATAAAATCAGCCAAGCTATTGATACAAATACCTCTTTATATTGGGTTATTACAGAAAAAGACAAAGACCAAATGTTAGGCAGTATTTCTTTATGGAATTTTTCAGAAGACAGGAAAACCGCTGAAGTGGGCTATGATTTAAACCCAATTTCTCAAGGTAAAGGTATTATGGATGAATCCTTAAAAAGCATCATCCGTTTTGGATTTAACACCTTAAATCTGGACAACATAGAAGCCTACACACAAAAAAATAATAGTGCTTCTATTAACCTGTTAGAACGAAATGGTTTTAAATTAGTTGTTGGCAAACAGGATGCTGATAATTTAGAAAATGCTGTTTATAAGTTAAAGCAACCTAAATAAGTAGAGTTAGGTTATTTATATTTCCCTTTCAACCTAATCCAAACCATCATAATTCCCAGAATGCCTTCAATAGGAATCAATTGATTCGTATTTATTTTTCTTGAAAGTTATCTATATTTAAATAAACACTAATTTTGGCATACTTTTAGAAACCATTTTATAAAATGTTTAGAATTATGTACAAAGTTTCCTTATTGATTATGTGTCTTGTATCGACCCTTACTTTTTCTCAAGAATCCAGATTAACTATTTTTTCGGAAGATGGAGAACCATTTTATTTGTTTCTAAATAGTATCAGACAAAATGAAGCGCCTGCTGTAAATATTGCAGTAGATTATTTAACAAATGAGTTTTATGATACTAAAATTGTTTTTTCTGACGAATCTATAGACACTATTGAAAAGAAATATCTGATGACTGTTGATGTAGACGGTAATCGCGGCGAATTTGTCTATAAAATTAAAAATAACAAAAAAGGACGTAAACTAAAGTTTTTCTCTTTCACACCTTTTCAAGCCATTTTGCCTCCACCAAATAATGTATCCGTAGTTCAATATAATGCTGTTCCGCTACCTCCTATTCAATTTATAACACAAGCAACTACAACAACTACTTCTGGAAGTGGAGACCAAATTAATGTTGGCATTGGTGTTAATGCAAATGGTAGCAATGTAGGTGTTGGCATACAAGTAAATTCTGGTGTATCTACCACAACCACTCAAACAACTACTACTACTTTTGGCGGAACGACAGATGTTGTAATAGTAGAAGAAGCTGATTGTTATGCCATGTATGAAACAGATTTCAACCAGGCATTAGTATCCATAAAAAGTAAGACGTTTTCAGATTCTAAATTAACGCTTGCTAAACAAGTTACAAAAGGTAACTGCTTAACATGTGCGCAAATTTCCCAAATTACAAGCCTATTTGATTTTGAATCTACCAAATTAGAGTATGCCAAGTTTGCTTATGCTTTTTGTTATAATCCAGAAAACTTTTGGAAAGTAAATAACGCTTTCGAGTTTGAATCTACTATTGAAGAACTTAATGAATATATTGAGTCTCTTGGATATTAACTGGTGAAAACTAAAACTTTTTTTTCGCGGCATCAAAATCTAAACCACCCTAATTTTAAGAATTCAAATTACTTGTGGTTTTAAGTAAAATATACGTAGAACTACTTATTGTGGCTTTGAGAAAATAGTCCGAACTTGGTTTACATATAATATGAATCATTGAAACGGATTCATATTATATGTAAACGAAACCTCAAAATCACTTCAACAACCCCTTAACAGCATCAAAATCCAAACCACCATAATTCCCAGAGCTCATGAGCAACAAGGCTTTATTATTGAAATCTTGAGAAAATAAGAAGGTTTTAAATTCCTCGGGATTGGTATAAATTATTAAATCGTCACGCTCAAAAGCATTGGCTATTTGTTCATGGGAAACAGCGTCTAGCTTCTTAATTTCAACGGCATCTGGCGAATAAAAAACCACTGCCACATCAGCAGCATCCAGAGCGCCTTTGTATTCTTTTAAAAATTCAGCATTCAGACTACTATAGGTATGCAATTCCAAACAAGCTATTAATGTCTTGTCTGTATATTGTGCTTTTACCGCTTGGGTTGTTGCAGACACTTTACTGGGTGAATGTGCAAAATCTTTGTAGGCAACGCTGGTTTTACTTTCAGCAATTTTTTCTAAACGTTTGCTGGCACCTTTAAAGGTGGCAATGGCTTCGTAGAAATCATCTTCGTCAATTCCCATATGTTGGCAAATCCATTTGGCTCCAGCTAAATTATTCAGGTTGTGTTTTCCGAAAATTTCAATTGGCAACGGGCCTTCTGGTGTTTCTAAAAGGGTTTCGCCATTTTCAACAGTATATTCTGGTGTGTAATATGGTAATTTACGGATCGTGTTTTCAGACGCTTCAACTACACGAGCCACTTCAGGATCTTCGGCATTGTAGGTCATACTGCCACCTCGAACTATACTATCAACAAATATTTTAAACTGTTCGACATAATTTTCATAAGTTGGAAACACATTAATATGATCCCAAGCAATACCGCTCAACAAGGCAATATTGGGTTTGTATAAATGAAATTTTGGTCGCATATCAATAGGTGAACTCAAATATTCATCGCCTTCCAAAACCATAAAATCATTGGCTTCGGTTAGTTTCACCATCACATCAAAACCTTCCAATTGGGCACCAACCATATAATCCACATTGCGATCATGGAAATGCATAACATGAAGAATCATAGACGTTATTGTGGTTTTCCCATGACTTCCGCCAATAACCACACGGGTTTTGTTTTTGGCTTGTTCGTATAAAAACTCAGGGTAACTATAAATTTTCAAGTCCAATTCTTGAGCTTTTAGCAGTTCCGGATTATCAGCTTTAGCATGCATACCTAGAACAATAGCATCTAAACTCGTGGTAATTTTTTCAGGAAACCACCCAAATGATTCTGGTAATAAACCTTTAGCGTCCAAACGGGATTTTGACGGATTAAAAATAGTATCATCACTACCAGTAACTTGGTAGCCTTTATTGTGTAAAGCAATGGCTAAATTGTGCATAGCTGCACCTCCAATGGCTATAAAATGTACGTTCATAACAAGATTTTGTAGACTTCAAATATACACATTGCAATTGGAAGTAGAAATGTGAATGATTGTAAATTATTAGGTTTCTAGAGATTTAAAATAGCCGATTTTTCAACTAAAAAAACATCAATTTTGGGTAATTCAGCTAGTGCTAAATCTATATGTTTGAGCGCCTCTTTTTTACGACTCTGATGTTTGTAAATCTGCGCCAGTCGGTAGTTTGCCCAGGCTTTTGGCACACCATCTTCCACGGAATAATTCGCAAGATATTTCTGCAAACATTTTTCGCCTTTGTCTAGTTGCAAATTATACTCGGCTGCCACTTTTCCTATTTGGTAATGAACCGCATTGCGTTCATGCTTCTTTTCTGAAGCTTCAATAGTAGCAATCGCCTTTTCAGGTTGTTGTTGCTTTTCGTAAAAGTTCGATAATTTATCAAAACAGGTTATAGAACCACCTGTGGTAATAGCGCGTTTATAATATGTTTCGGCTAATTCGGGTTCGTCATCATATTCATAAATATAGCCTTTAGCCAAATAACCATCTACTGTTGAGAGGTCTTCCAACTCATTCGCATACTTCAACGATTTTTTTATACTTCCACCCACAATACCTGGCAGTTGCACGTAAAATTCCACCAAAGCCCAACGTGTATCTATATGTTTGCTATCTAATTCGGCAGCTTTCAAAAAGGCTTCTTCCACATCACCAATGAGCATCAAAGCACTTACTTTATTGACTTCAAGCGCTTTCATTCCCAAAGCGCCTCCATATTTATAATGGAAATTGGCTTGCTTGGCATCCATAGTCACCAACTTTTTATATTCAGTTATGGCTGCATCCCAATTGGCTTGATAACCATACGCATCTCCTAATAGTTCAATGGCTCTTTTGCTTGTTGGATTGGAATTTACATAGGGTTTTATGATGGTTTCGGCTTGTTTATACTGTTTCTGTTTTAATAATAACGCAACATCATCCAAGGTTTGTTGTGCCATTCCAAAAACAGGAATTAATAAACATAGAAACAGCTTTTTCATTTTTGCAAAATCAATTATTCAAAGATAACTATTCAAAATGGTTTTTAGTATGTGTCATTTTCAAACACACCTTTTTAACTTCTGAAGTCATTTCCCTTACCCAAAACAATCCGTTGCTAAATAAAACGGCCTATTAACACATTGTCACTTTTTTGGAACAACTTTTGACTATACTATTGATGGTATAAAACATTCTGAAACAGCATCCATGAAAACGTGGAAATGGTTTCTGAAATGCTTATTTTTAATGACTAGCAATTAGAAGAAACACATGAAACAGCTCACTATAATATGCATGCTTATATTATTTGCCAATTTTACGGAAGCGCAAAACAGCGATTATGATGCGCTATGGAAATCCGTTGAAAAACTTGAAAACGAAGGTTTACCGAAATCGGCTTTAGATATCGTTACGCAAATTTCAAAAAAAGCGAAACAAGACAATAATCAGCCACAAATTATTAAATCGCTGTTATTTAAAAGGCTAGATTCATGTAATAAACGCAACTTCTGTGTTAAACAAAAGTTTG